>Ga0074193_1000263_pt1 | contig 95944 bp, 95 predicted proteins | sample EPASupsiteHSE605_FD_64523 | JGI IMG/M metagenome (GOLD analysis project Ga0074193, IMG submission 64523) | Bioremediated contaminated groundwater from EPA Superfund site, New Mexico - Sample HSE6-05 | ecosystem: Environmental > Aquatic > Deep subsurface > Groundwater > Contaminated ... | reverse complement strand
CGAAACGCTGGCCGCGCAGAATGAAGGCTTTATGCTGCTGCACGAGCTCAAAAACGCGGACGAGCTGCCGCGCGACTATCTGGCCCAGCGCGACGCCCTCATCCGCTGAGTTATCTTGACAAATCGTTCCTCAGGCCGATGACCTCCGTCATGAAGTCCCGCACGGCCTGTTCGCAGAGCTCATTTTCGGCAGCGCCGCCTCGCTTGAAGGTGGAGCCGACAATGGCCCCGTCCCCGACGAGCAGCTGCTCCCGGACACTCTCCTGCGTCAGTCCCGCGCCGATAATCAGCGGGAAACGGCCCAGGATGCGGCGAAATTCCTCAATTTTGCTCATTTCGGTGCGCATACCCGTCCCGGTGCCGGTGACAACAATCGCGTCACAGCGGGCCATGCCCAGCTTCAAATCCGCTTCTAGGCTTCTGCCGGACAGCACATCCTTGTATTTAAAGCGCACGCCGCCGAGCAGCAGGAAGCCGCCCCGATTGTGGCAGGCCAGGCACTCGATTTCGTACTGCTTGTCCTCCTCCGGCGTCAGGTGGCCGCAGATGGAGTCAACTTGCACGAGCTTTGCGCCGTATTTCTCGGCAAGCTCGCAGCTGAGGGTCAATTGGTCGAGCACGTTCACGCCGTAGCAAACCTGCGGCCTTTCCGTCTGAAGCCAGCGGAGGGTGTTTTCCACATCCTGCGCGTCGCCGTAATAGTCCTCGACCATCAGGGCATCCACGCCGCAGGAGACAAGCAAATCCGCCTCCTGTGCCGCACGCCGGAGTTTATCCGCGCGGTCGGTGCCTTTGTGGTGAATCATGCCGAAAATCGGCTTTCCCTTCGGAAAAAGTTCTTCAAATCGCATGGGGACGTGTTCCTCTCATCTTTGTAGTTGGCAGGTGAAACAGTATGGATTATATTGTTGCGGGTTACAGCATGGTGACGGATATCTATTATCCCGACGGCTCCTGCATCAAGGAAAGCCCCGGCGGGTCGTATTACTCCGCGGCGGGCATCAAGCTCTGGCGGGACAGCGTTGTTTATCTCGGGACAGCCGGTCCGGACTTTGAGCGGTACTACGGCGCCTATTTCAAGGCAAACGGCATTCAAACCGCGGTCAAGACCTGTCTGCCGAACACCTTATATTATAATCTCAATTACCGCGAGGACGGCAGCTGGTTCGAGTCGTGCAAATACGGCGAGGATTACGAGCGCTTCGCCCAAAAAGAGGGTCGCCTGACGCCCGCCATGTTTGCCGCCTGCTGCGACGCGCAAACCAAGGGCATCTATCTGGAGGCAAGCCTTGCCGCCGACATTGCCGACCATCTCGCAGAGCTCAAGGCGCTGCTTCCAAACGGCAAGCTGATGTGGGAAATTAACACCGAGGACCTGTTAAACCCCGCCGCGCACGAAAAAATCAGGACGCGCATCGCGCAGGTGGACATCTTCTCGATGAATCTGCATGAGGCGCGGGGCTTTTTCGGTGTGACGGACGAAGCGGACATTATCCGCGCACTGCTGGCCATCGGCAAGCCCTGTTTCCTGCGCATGGGCGCGCGCGGCGCGGCGCTGCTTGCGGACGGAAGCTACACCTTTGTCCCCGCCGTCGGCGTTGACCGCTGTGTGGACACAACGGGCTGCGGCAACTGCTCGACCGCCGCCGCGCTGATCGGCTTTGCCGAGGGACTGCCGCCTGCGGAAACCGTCGCCATGGCGAATATCTCCGCCGCCTACAATGTGCGGCAGATCGGGCCGTATCCGCTTGTGGACGAAGCGGTCCGGGCCGAGGCCTCCGACACGCTTACGCAGCTTCTCGACAATTTATCTCGCTAAAGCCCTTGTATCATAAGCCCTTGCCGCCGTCTTTGTCAAGATCGGGGGACAGGGGGTACAACTCGCGCCCCCGTCCAGCCGCCAGCTGGACAAAGGGGCGCATTCTTATGCGCTTTATTTATTGTGATACAATAAATAATTATTGCAAAATTTATTCGCTTGTGCTATGCTCTATCACAGGAAGTAAAGGAGGCGTTTTTATATGTCATCAAAAACCCTGGGAAATCTCATTCGCGCGTGTGTGGTTGCCGCCGTCATCAGCGGGCTGTTTCTGTGCATCGGTGTCATACCGAGCTTTGGCCGGAGTATTGTCGAAATGAACCCTGAATTTAGCGGCTGGTTTTGGCCGTGGCTGCTATTCGCCTGGCTTGCTGCCCTGCCCTGCTTTGCGCTGCTCGTTTATGTTTGGAAGGTGTCGGGCGCTGTGATGCGGGAAAACGTGTTCACGCTTCAAACCGCCCGATGGGTCAAGACGGGGGCGATCCTGCTTTTGTCCGACGCGGCGCTTTTGTTTGGGGGCAATGTGCTCCTGCTGCTTCTGAACATGAACCATCCGGGCGTCCTGCTCCTGTCCGTCATCGGGGTTGTTTTCGTTGTCGCGCTCGGCTTGGCGGCGTCGGTTCTCTCCCGCTATCTGACGAAGGCCTCCGCCCTTCAAGAGGAAAGCGACGGGACGCTATGATTATCATTAATGTGGATGTCATGCTCGCCAAGCGCAAAATGAGCGTAACCGAGCTTACCGAGCGCGTCGGCTTCACGATGGCGAACGTCTCGATTATTAAAACCGGCAAAGTGAAGGCCCTCAAGCTCTCGACGCTCGACAAGCTGTGTGAGGCGCTCGACTGCCAGCCCGGCGATATTCTGGAATACCAAAGCCCGGCAAAGGGTGGGGATTAATACGCGCCACGGGTATCATCATAGACGTGGCTGCTTGCAGCACAATGCTTCAGGGGGAAGCACACGGGCGGCTACCGGCTGCCCGTGTCAAAAATGATACTGATTATGGTAGGGTGTCTTATGATTAAAAAGGAATTGATAAATCAAAGCATTGATTACATCATGGCGCATCTTGACGAAAATATCGCCATTGAAGCTGTTGCCGATCATTTCCATTTTTCAAAATTTTATTTTTGCAGGTCCTTTAAGGCGGTCACCGGCGAAAGTGTCTATGAATTCATCAAGCGCCTTAAAATGGATCAAAGCGCCATTGAAATAAAGCTGGAAAAGAGCAAGCCTATAACAGATATTGGACTGGATTATGGATACAGCGCGTCAAATTACAGCGCCGCTTTTAAGAAACACCGCAACATTTCCCCGCTGGCGTTTCGCAAATCAACAGCTTTAACGGGCATGTCTAATCCCTTCTACCCCGAGGGGGCTTCCGGGTTTGACGCATTCGATGGCTATAACCGTAAGATTAAAATACAGGAGCTTCCAACCTATTTTGTTATTTACGAACGCGTAATCGGAAATTATATGGATCTGAAGGAAAAGTGGTTTGTTTTTTTGGATCAATACCGAGCGCACATCACAGCAGATACACTCTTGATAGAAAGGTTCTATGACGATCCTGCAATTACCGGCTTAGACAGCTGCCTGTATGACATTTGCCTGACAACAGAGAAGTCTTGCGCACTGGATAATGTTACAACAGTAAACGGCGGCAAATTCGCAACCTATCGCTTCGAGGGGGCCATACAGGATATATTTTGCACGATACAGGGGATCTTCAGCGTCTGGCTGCCGGCAAGCGGCTACGAAATGGACAAGCGCTACGGGTTGAATATTTATCGGGAAATGGACAGAAACAGTCAACGTGTTATAATGGATTTGTGTATCCCAATTAAATAGAGCAAGAATTCAGAAGTAATTAAACAGACATTTTTCTATAATGAGCGTGATTCAGGCGTACTCATTCTCATAGAAATATGTCTGTTTTTCATATTAAAATAGGGAGGCATAGCAATGTTCGATATCAGAACAATTCAGGAACAGGTTCTTTTTGAAGCTGTCCAATCCAAAAGCGACGCCAAAACAGCCGGGGAAATCTTATATGGGCCGGATGGCGCGGCGAAAAGCGAAAATAACCCCGACTGGGTAAAGTCGACTATGCGCAGATTGGAAACACGCTTTGACCCAGAGACAACAAAACAGATCCGCATGAACTGCCAGTGCGGCTACGGAATGGACGAAAAGCTGGCGCTGTTAAAGGCCCTGATGGCCAATGCGTCCGATATGGCGGAATTTGCAAATTCCGAGCGGGCAAAAGCCGCGGGGCTGTTTTATGCCGACGGCATACTGTATTTGCAGTTTTTGTTTTGCCCCTGCCCGATGCTTGCCGAAGTTGAAAGATTGGAGACAAAAACATGGTGTCAGTGTACGACGGGGTATAGCAAAGTCCTTTTTGAAAAAGCCTTTGGCTGCGAAGTAGATGTTGTTTTATTGAAAAGTATAAAATCAGGAGACGATATCTGCCTGATGAAAATAATACCGCATGATTTAATTTGGAAATGAGGCCCAGCCTTGTGTTGCAAAATCCGGTCTTTCATTTTCTTTTGCGGTGTTTAATAATCAGTTGGCAACCCAAAGCTGCTAAAAGGCCGCCAAAAATAGTGGCTCCGAATACAACGCCGCCAAGACCGTTCACATACCGGCCTTGGCTCTGGATGATCAAATAATGAACAGTATTACCAATGATTGATGCAACGCCGAATATCGCCGCCGCAACCCAAAATTCCAATGCAGCCATCATTGAGACAGCTATTCCCAGCGTCAAGTAAATCGAAAAATAAGTTTTTCTCCAAGTATGTAGTTTGATAGAAAAATCAGGACATAAAAGGCACAGAACGCGAGAGCAAAAAGACTTGCTTTCTTTAATAAATTAGGCGTTCTCATCACCTCGCAGCTTCTGGGTACATCTATTTTTCTCATTTTACATGGTGCTGTTTTGGAATATAAAGCGCGGCAAAGGACTAGTCGGGCACGGGATAGGTCTCGCCCCTGCATGCATATTTATTGCCAATGATTAAGCATTTAGAGTTATTGCCATGACCAAGCTCCTGTGTCTTTGCAATCGGAGTTGCCTGATCCGCGGCGCTTAAAACCAGCTCTGCAATCGTGGGACTTTCGTTATTTTCTTCCATTTTCGTAAACGTCCCCAGGAGCAACCCGGCTATTTTTTTGAATACGCCCATCTGCGCAAGCTGAGATGAGTCTGTTTTCATCAGCGCGACACCGCCGCCGTAACTCTCTAAAAACAAAACCTTATCCTCAAAATCGGGCATATAGGGCGTACCGGCCAATTTCAATAAACATCTGATATTTCCACCTACTACGATCCCCTCTACGCTTGTGCCGCGAATAAAGTCCCATTTACTTTTATATAAATCCTCTTGCCCGTTCAAGATGCTGTTGGCGAAGTTAACGGTCTGAATTTCTTTGTTTTCCCACGCAAGGCATCTTGCCTGATAGAGATAAGAGACATTGCCGGTCTTTTTATAGATGGCATTGATGATCGTTGTCAAATCACTGTATCCAAAAAAGGGTTTTGGGTGTTTTTTTATTGACTGATAATCCATGAAATCCAGTAGTTCATTCGCAATATCTCCCCCTGAAACATCGAAAATCGCCTTGATGCTATCGTCATTATAAAAGTCATTGAGAACTTGGGCGCGCTCGGCTCCGGCGACGGAAGAATCGGGTTCTTCCTCGAAAATGTAGTTGCTGAACACCGGACTGAGCCCCAGCTTCGCAAAGGTCTCTGCTAATGCCGTGATTTGATCTTGTTCCCACGGCTTAAGGGGGTTGGAGCAAGCAACAAGACCAATTCTATCTCCGCGCTTGAGCATTTGATCCCCCTCTAAACCTGCACATAATCCAAAGTTAAAGTTCCTGTCGTAAGTATAGTGCACATTGAGCAAAATGTAACCATTTAAGCCACGCCGCTATTGCGCGCACCCCCTGTGTTTTGCGTTCCGGTAATTGCAGAAAGAAGGCGCGGCGCCCGGCGAAAGGCGCTGGACTAAAGAGAAGACGCATGCTATACTTCACCTAGGAATCATAATTTGGGGGAGTTGATCTGATGTTCAAAGACACGACCATCGAACTTCGGTGGGTTCCTCAGGTAATCATAAAATTTGTGCTCTTTGTCATTGCTGTTTTTATATGTTCCAACGTTTTCGAGCTGCCACGATTCATGGATTCACAGGCTAATTTCCCGTCGATCGTCACACTGCTTGAAGTGTTTGCCCTATCAATAGTGCTGACCGGTATCCAAATACTGTTTCTAACCGGGCAAATTATTAAGTCCTTGCCTTTTTTGCTGCGATCGGTGCTCTCTCTTCTTGCCTCTGTTACACTCATTATCGTACTTGGCATACGCGTTGGATGGTTTAGCTTCGACTGGGTACCAATAATAATTTTCGTGCTTATTTTTTCAGCAGTATTTTTCTTTAGTACCGTGATTTTAATAACAAGGCAAAACAAGGGGCATCTGCGTGTCGGGGACGCTTTGCGCGCTATACGCTTATGGGCTTTATCCCTTCTCACAGCCTTTATTATCGGGTTCAGTGCCGGATACCGCGGGTCAAGGGAGCTGGACAGATCTTGGCAGCTGCCGCAAATCAGTATTACGGAGTTGGACACGATGCGCCCAAGTGAACAATCAGTCCGTCATTAAAGGGCCGGCCCCCTTTTTTATCCTGCATTTCTTTATTTATCAAAGGAGCGTAAAATCATGTACTTAGGTTTTATTGAAATACTCAAGGTCATTTTTCTCGGTATTATCGAGGGCATTACGGAGTGGCTACCGATCAGCAGCACAGGACACATGCTGCTTGTCGATCAATTTTTGCAGTTAAATGCCAGCGACGCTTTTAAAGAAATGTTCTTTGTTGTCATACAGCTTGGCGCCATCATCGCGGTGGTCGTCATATTTTGGGATAAAATGTTCCCCTTTCAATGGCGGGATAAAAACCAACCCGTTATTCAAAAAGAGTCGCTTTCGCTGTGGCTGAAGGTCGTCGTCGCGTGTATCCCCGGCGCGGTCATCACCCTTCTTTTTGATGACTACATTGAAGCCCATCTGCATACGCCGGTGGTTATTGCGGCCGCTTTAATTATATACGGTATTGCCTTTATTCTGGTTGAAAATTGGAATAAAAAGCGTGTCCCATCCGTGCCCAATCTGTCGGATATCAGCTATAAAACAGCCATCGCCATTGGTCTTTTTCAAGTGCTGTCCATTATTCCGGGCACGTCCCGTTCAGGCGCAACCATTATCGGCGCGCTGCTGATCGGGGTCTCCCGTGTGGCGGCGGCAGAGTTCACCTTTTTCTTAGCGGTGCCCGTTATGTTTGGTTTGAGTGCAGTCAAAATCTTAAAGTTCGGTTTATCTTTCTCAGGTCCGGAGCTGCTTATATTAGTGATTGGAATGGCGGTTGCCTTTGTGGTATCGCTGCTTGTCATTAAATTTTTGATGGCTTTTATCAAGAAGCATAACTTCAAGGTGTTTGGCTGGTATCGCATTTTGCTCGGTATCATTGTGCTGATATTTTTTCTGTAATACCAGGATGCGCGCCGTCTCTGCGGCACACAGCAAAAGCGCGCAATGGCGCTTTTGCCGTGTTATAATATCCCTATCAGCCGGGTATCCTTGACGGTGTTACAAATGGGAGTTGAAAAAGGGCTTATGAAGGACTTAGAAACAGCAATACGGCTGAGAAACGAAGGCAAGGCCAAAGAGGCCCTTGAGCTGCTCATTCCTCTTGCCGAAGCGTACCCGAGCGACGCCGCGGTTCACTACCAATGCGCGTGGAGCTTTGATGTTTTGGGTCAGGAGCGGCAGGCCGTTTACTATTATGAAAAAGCCATTTCACTCGGCTTGGACGAAAAGGATTTGAGCGACGCCTATTTGGGCTTAGGCAGCACTTACAGAACCCTCGGCGATTATGAAAAGTCCCGGGACGTCCTGCTCCGAGGCATGGCGCTATTTCCGCAGGACAACGCCCTCAAAACATTTTACGCGATGAGCCTATATAATCTGGGGGAGCACGCCGACGCAATGGGCCTTTTATTGACCCTGCTCGCGGACACCGCTTCGGATGCGCGCATTAAATCGTACGCAAAAGCCATCCGGTTTTATTCCGGCGCCTTGGATCAGGTCTGGTAAGGATGTGACAGGGGGATAATTCCTCCATCATCCAAAACGCGGCACAGCGGAAGGGAGACTATGATGAAACGAGCAAAAATCCTGCTGCTTTCTCTTGCGGTTCTCACCATGCTTATAGCGGGCGGCTGCAAAAAGTCATCCGTTTCGGAGAGCGCTTCACCGACTCCGGCCGAACCGCGTGCTTCGGCCGCGACGGAAACGGTTTTGCCGAGCACGGAACCGGCGATTTCAGCGACGGACGATGTCTGTGTCCGCGTAGACTACGCAACGGACGCGCTTTTAGGCCAATATGCGTCTTACGACGAATTTGATGAATCAGAAAATTTGGACTATCAGGTGAAGGTGATCTTCACGACGAGCGCACCGGTACGAGACTTTAAGTTTTTAGCGGGCGGCTATGTTGAGGGCGAAAACGACAGCTTTGGTTTTGTTGTTAGCAGTGTTTTGTATGCGGCGGATACCGTATCGCCCGACAAGCCGCTGGTGGTCGGGACGGTTTTTCACGGGGATTTCCCGACAAGGGGCATCTCCTTCGTGGATGAAAACAACACGACGCGAACCTTTGCTTTAGGCATGAGTGGCAAGGACGGCTCGCTTGTCCTAATTGAGTACTGATTTCAAAGATTGTGTCGCAGGACCCGTTCTGTTGTCACACCCCTAAAATTGAAGGCAGGACACCGAAAAATTCGGTGCCCTGCCTTACTAGTTCTATCTGTCCTTTTGCAGGCGCGGGCAGGTGTTAATCCTGTGAATCCCGCTCATCTGGTTTAATACTTTTCACGTCCATAGCCGTATTTTTGCGCTTGAGGAATTTGAAGAGCTGAATCAGAACGGCCACGACCAACACAAACAGTGTCAGCATCATGACCCACTGCACAATCATAACGGCATAGCTAAGCCAATACATCGTCCATCCCTCCTTTTGATTTTCTTATAACTTTAACACGATTTGTCATAACTGTAAAGAGCTGGGCGATCCGTTCTTTTGCGCACCGCCGCCGATTTCTGTTGACACGGGGGTGCGCTTCGGCTATTATTATGTTATACGATATATCGCGTTGCATAATATCTGCGGCGCAAGAGGAAGTGGGGAGGGTTCACGATGTCCTATACCGTCGGTCCCATGACGGAGGCTATGTACTATGTGCTCCTTGCGTTAATGAATCCCAATCACGGGTATCAGCTCATGAGCGCCATCGCACAGGTGTCAAGGGGACGCATACAAATGGGGCCCGGAACGCTTTACGGGGTGCTGACCCGACTTGAGAAGGACGGCCTTATTGTCATTGTTCAGGACGACGGCAGGCGGAAGGTCTATGCCATAACCGAGGCCGGGGAGGCCGCGCTCCAAGCGGAATATGCGCGGCTGATTGCCCTGGTACAGGATGGCGCCGCACTGGAAGGGAGGCCGGAATAGATGGGCAAAATCGTCAGGCGACTAATTCAGGACGATTTCTGGAACCTCGGCAGAAATGAATCGTGGTTTTCCGATATGGCGGAGCAAGGCCTGCATCTGCGGCGTATCGGGCCTGTTTTCGTTTTCTTCGAAAAAGCCGAGCCCAGAAAAACGAAATATCGAATCGATTTTATCAGCCCCGCGCCGACGACCGAGCGGCTCGCGCTGTATCAAGACTGCGGCTGGCAGTTTGTCACGAAGTGCGGGGCGCTGTATGTTTTTTCGTCGCCGGAGGACGCAAACGCCCCCGAGCTTCACACGGACCCGATGGAGCAAAGCTATACGCTGGCAGAAGTGAATAGACAGCTGAAAATTCAGGCTTATTCATCCTTGGGCTTTCTGGTACTTTTCTTAGTGCTGATACTCGCGATGTTTTTTCTCGAGCACACGCCCACATTGTCCATGTTGTCGGTATTAGGGCTTGAAGGGCCTCTGCTGATGCTTGTGGAGTTTTATGTTACTTATACAGCCGTCCGAAATTATCTGTCCCTGCGCAAACTCAAGGCCTCGCTTTCGGCGGGAAGGTCCCTCAACCATCGGGAGGCCTGGCGCGGACCCCGGCGGATCAGCGCTTTTATCAGCGCTGTCTTTTTCCTTGTGGCCCTGCTGACGCTTTGCCTCCCGTTTACGGCGCTTGCCCAGCAGAAAAGCTATACGCTGCCGGAGGAGGGCGTCTCGCTTCCCGTTGTGCGCCTTGCCGACATTGAGCGCGACGCCGCGCTTGAGCGCGAAACACAATACAACCAACAGGGGGTTGACTGGTACAACTCGGTGAATGCCACCTGGTCTCTTCTGGCGCCGGTTCAATATGAGATAAATGAACATGGCACGATTGCAAACAAAATGTGGGCGGATAACAGCGGAACCTATTCGCCGAGCCTTGAAACGCACTACTACAAGCTGACGTTTTCCGGCATGGCCGACAGTCTGGTAGACGACCTGATGGACCGCTATGTCCACGACTTTGACCCGAAGGTGACGGTTTACACCCCGGCAAACAGCACCTTTGACCTATTGTTTGTGGCGGAGGACGGCATCCGAACCCAGATCTTTGCGTGTGTCGGAAACGAAGTCGTCTATATCAGTTATTTCGGCGAAGTGCCAACCGAAGACCTGCTGGCGCTGTTGCCGCAGATATTTAACCGTGATTAACGAAGGCAGGGTTCTTCGGCAGACAAAAAAATACCGGCCTTGAGTCCCATCAAGGCCGGTTATTTTTTGAGAGAGGACGAAAATGAAAAAGTTTGCTTATCCAAAGCCATTCTTGCTGCTTGCACTTATAAAATAACAGGCAAGGCTTAAACGAACCTTAAAGTGCGTTCGCAGGAATGCTGCCAATTTATAGCAGCTGTCACACCCGTCACGCCCAGATCAGCCACAGCAGCAGATAGCCTGAAATGACGGCCGACAGCGTAAACGGCACGCTGATTTTCATAAAGTCCTTCGTGCTGGGCTCATAGCCCTCCTTGCGCAGGATGCAAAGGCCGGTGATGTTCGCGGAGGCACCGATGGGCGTGAGGTTTCCGCCGAGGGTCGCGCCCGTCAGCAGGCCGAAATACAGGATGGTCGGGTCGACCCCCATGAGGTTTGCGATGCCCGCCGTGACCGGCAGCATCGTTGCGATATAGGGAATGTTGTCGATGAAGGCCGAGAATAAAACCGAGGCCCACACCAGCAGCGAATACATGACAAACAGATTATTGCTGCTGATTTTGACAAAGAGCTTGCTGATCTCGGTCACGACCCCGGCTTCGGTGATACCGGCGATGACGATGAACAGGCCGCCGAGCAGCAGGAGCGTGAAATAGTCAATTTCCATGACGGTATTGGTAAAGCACTTGAGGCTCTTGGTGCGTATGGTCTGGCGGAGGATGCCGATGACCATGAGGCTCATGCAGATGATGCCGTTAATGGTTTTCGGCTTATGCTCCGCGGGAACGAAGGACGCGCAGATCAGCAGGATGATCGTTGCAACCAGAAGGCCGGTCGGGAAGTAGTCCTCCACCTTCGTGATTTCGCAGCTGGATATCTTCTGATTGCTCTTGCGAAAGACATACAGCAAAATAAGCGCGGAGACGATTGCGCCAAGCTGTACAATCCAGAACATACCGGGTCTTCCCCTATACACAAAGAAGTCCAAGAAGTTCAGGTTGGCGTAGCTGCCCAAAAGGATGGCGGTGGTATCGCCGACCAGCGTTGCCGCGCCCTGCAGGTTCGAGGAGACAGCAATGGCGATGATGATTGGCACCGGCGACACCTTCAGCTTTTTGGCTATCGTCATGGCGACGGGGGCCACCATGAGAACCGTTGCCACGTTATCGACAAAGGCGGAAATGACCCCGGCAAACAGCGCCAAGGCAATCGTAACCCATTTGACATTCGGCATTTTGTTGATGATGTGGTCGGCAAGCAGCGACGGCATTTTGGACTCGATAAACAGCGACACGATGCCCATGGTGCCCGCAATCATCATCAGCACGTTCCAGTCGACAGCGGAAAAAAGCTTGGAGGCGGGCAATATGCCCGTGATCACAAACAGGGCGGCGGAGGTCAGCGCGATATAGGCGCGGTATTTGGGGAAGATGAGCAGCAGCGCATACGTCCCGAAGAACATAATCAAAGCAAGTAACATCGGCAATTCCTATCTCTATAAAATTTTTCTCATCTATTCTAGCATACCCACGCATCGGGGGCAAGTCCAATCACAACATAAAAAGCAGCGCCAAAAGATTAAATTCAGCCGAAATTGCGCACGATTGCAGGGCAAACCGTGCCGTCAGCAGGGCGCTGCGGCACGGCCCGAGGCAAAATTTGAATCTTGCAAACACACGGTTTTTCTGATAAAATACGCTTTGGGAATGAGGTTCTCCCTGAGCGCAAGCCGAACTGCTTCAAGCTGATGACTTCTGCAACCAGCAGAATCATCGGCTTTTTTGGTTTATGGTCAACGAGGCTGGAGCGCAGCGAGGCTTGTCAACACCGCTATAACGAAACTTTCAGTAAGGAGCGAGTACATGATTTATTCAACAGAAGTAGCACATATGTGTCCTGTAACCAAGGGCGCGTACCACGGTCCCGCGCCCATACCCGAAGAGGGCAAATGGGTTCAGGCAAAGGAAATTACAGACATCTCCGGACTTACGCACGGTATCGGCTGGTGTGCACCTCAGCAGGGCACCTGTAAGCTGACGCTCAATGTCAAGGACGGTATCATCGAGGAGGCGCTGGTGGAAACCATCGGCTGCACCGGCATGACCCATTCCGCGGCTATGGCGGCGGAAATCCTGCCCGGCAAAACCCTGCTCGAGGCGCTCAACACCGACCTTGTCTGCGACGCCATCAATGTCGCCATGCGCGAGCTCTTCCTCCAAATTGTCTACGGACGCACCCAGACCGCGTTTTCCGAGGGCGGACTGCCCATCGGCGCGGGCCTTGAGGATCTGGGCAAGGGCATGAGAAGCAGCGTCGGCACCATGTACGGCACAAAGGCAAAGGGCGCGCGTTATCTCGAGCTGACAGAGGGCTATGTGAGCCGCATTGCGCTCGACGACAACAACGAGATTATCGGCTACGAGTTTATTAGCCTCGGCAAGATGATGGACGCCATCAAAAAAGGCGAGGATGCAAACACCGCGCTCGAAAAGGCCAAGGGCACCTACGGTCGTTTTGCCGAAGCCGCAAAGTACATTGACCCGCGTCACGAATAAGGAGAAAAGAATATGGCATTATTTGAAAGCTATGAGCGCCGCATAGATAAGGTTAACGGCGTGCTGAAAGCGTATGATATTTCCTCCGTTGAAGAGGCCAAGGCCATCTGCGACAAGGCGGGCGTGAACCCCTATGACATTGTCAAGTCCATTCAGCCCATCGCGTTTGAAAACGCCGGCTGGGCCTATGTCGTCGGCTCCGCCATCGCCATCAAAAAGGGCGTTCAGACCGCGGCCGAGGCAGCCGAAACCATCGGCATCGGCCTGCAGAGCTTCTGCATCCCGGGCAGCGTCGCCGAGGACCGCAAGGTCGGACTAGGCCACGGCAATCTGGGCGCAATGCTCCTGCGCGACGAGACAAAGTGCTTTGCCTTCCTTGCGGGCCACGAGAGCTTCGCTGCGGCTGAGGGCGCCATCGGCATTGTCAAAAACGCCAACAAGGCGCGTAAGACCCCGCTGCGCGTTATCCTCAACGGCCTTGGCAAGGACGCAGCACAGATCATCTCGCGCATTAACGGCTTTACCTATGTGCAGACCCAGTTTGACTACTACACCGGCGAGGTTCAGGTTTTGCAGGAGCGCGCCTACTCCAAGGGCGAGCGTGCACAGGTGCGCTGCTACGGCGCGGACGATGTGCGCGAGGGCGTTGCCATCATGCACCTGGAGGGTGTGGACGTCTCCATCACCGGAAACTCCACCAACCCCACCCGCTTCCAGCACCCCGTTGCCGGAACCTATAAGAAGGAATGCGTCGAGCAGGGCAAAAAATATTTCTCCGTTGCCTCCGGCGGCGGCACGGGCCGGACGCTCCACCCGGACAACATGGCCGCAGGCCCTGCCTCCTACGGCATGACGGACACCATGGGCAGAATGCATTCGGACGCACAGTTTGCAGGCTCAAGCTCCGTTCCGGCGCACGTTGAAATGATGGGCTTCCTCGGCATGGGCAACAACCCCATGGTCGGCGCGACCGTCGCTGTTGCCGTGGCTGTCGCCGAAGCGCTGAAAAAATAGAGCTGTCCCCACTCTTTGAATAAACAGATAGAAGGTCATCGGACGCATGCGCAAATACCTCTATATCGGCGGCGCCGGTTTTCTCGGTGCGGTGCTGCGGTACCTGATAAAAGGCATACAACTGTATAGCTATCACGGGCATATTCCGCTTAACACGCTTTTTATAAATGTTTTAGGCACGTTTCTGATGGCCTTTATCATGACAATCGCGCTGGAGCTGTGGTCGTTTGACGCGGATGTGCGGCTTGGCCTCACCACCGGGTTTCTGGGCGCTTTCACCACCTTTTCAACCGTGTGCCGGGAAACAGCCCTGCTCCTCAAGGACGAGGTCTATCTTCCCGCGGCTGCCTATATCGCAGCGTCCATCCTGCTCGGCTTGGGCGCCGCCTTCCTCGGAATCGCGGCAGCGCGCGGCCTGCGCGCAAAAACAGCGCCGGATACGCCCGCGCCGGATACGGACGCCGACCCCAGCGAAAGCGATGTGGACTAGATGGATTTAATTTTGGTTGGCATCGGGGGCGCGGCGGGCAGTCTGTGCCGATTTGAGCTGGCAAGGCTGATGGCCGGAAAATCGACGATGGCTTTTCCGTTTGGGACATTTATCATCAATGTTACAGGCGCGATACTGCTCGGCATCGTGATCGGCATCAATCCCGGAAACAACGCCTATCTGCTCCTGGGAGACGGCTTTCTGGGTGCGTTTACGACTTTTTCGACCTTCATGTACGAGGGCTTCAACCTGTTTGCGGACAATAAAAGGCGCTCTGCGTTTGCCTATATTGCGATCACCTTGCTTTTAGGTGTTCTCGGGTTTGGCCTGGGTTTTGGCCTTGTTAAATTCTTTCTTTGACACGAGCGGCGGTGTTTACCCCGCATAAAGGACGCGGTCCAACAGGGCCGCGTCCTTGTGTTTTTTAAAATTAATCACCGAAAGTGAACAATGAGTGAATGATTTATTGACAATGCGCATAGGATAATGTTAGAATTATTGCAGGATAAAAGTACTGTTTTGGAGGTTTGTATATTGTCAAATGATGATGGTTTTGTGCCAACAAAATTTAATATACTTGCTTTATTATATAAGTCCTTCCTCCATGATGAAACGGATGATGCCTCCGCCTGCAGGTGTAATCTTTCATTTGAGGATCAAGCGCTTATAGATTCCGACATAAACAGGCTCATTGAGCAGCACCAGTTGAATAACAGCCCGCTCGGGCCCCTTGAAAATGCCCAGGCGGCCGGGCTCCTGGCATGGATTGGCAGGCAGGATGATCCGCTGTACCTGCTGGCGCTGCTGCAGCGGCTCGATGCCCTTTGGAACTTGGAAGCCAACGGGCGGCACCCCCGGCTCCCGGACTGCTTTGTTGCCCTGAATGATAATTTTGCCGAGACCGGCATCTACGTCCTCCCAAGACTCCATTGCATTTGTCAGGGACAGATTATCGGGGAGGAATTTGAAGAAACCCACAAAAACGCCACCCGGCTGTTAGGAAATATCAACAGCGTCCTGCTGCATTTTCTGCTGTATACCGAAGCGGATTATCATCACAGTAAAAACGGGGGGCCGTCTTTCCAAATTCAAAATCACTTTATAGAGGCGGTATTTGATAGAACAATCAAGCTTGCGCTGTCTCCTTTGACCAATCGGGATGTCTTAAACATTAATCCTTTTGAGGAAAAGCGGAAGGGCCAAAAGCATGCGTTTAAATATTTCAGCGTGCTGCCGCACAGGGAGGAGGATGCCGCCTATTTGAATGCGCAGCTCAAGAAAGCGCTGATCTGTGCCGCGAAAAATAACGCCGATATTTTTGTCGGCCCGGAGATGCTCGGCACCAAGGAGATGACAGAAGAGGACCCGGCCTGCGGGGGCGTTCTGCGCATGATCGCCGAGCTGTGCCGGCAGCTGCTCTCCGAGGGACTGTGTCTGCCCCAGCTGATTTTTTTGCCCACGTACTGGTCGGATTCCAAAAATATACTTTTTGTGACCGATAATACCGGCCGTATCATTTGCAAACAGGAAAAGCAGCTGCCGTTTGAGCTGCTTGGCTATGAGGAGCACCTTCTTTTTGAAAAGCGCGTGCTGCATATTTTACATATCCCCAAGATCGGCCGCATTATGATGCCGATCTGCAAAGACGCGCTCAACGACGTCTTGCTCCACGACATTATGCTCCGGCTGTTCCACACAACGCTTGCCATTTCGCCCTCTTATTCAACCGGAACCTGGAACTTCAATAAAACGGCCGCGTCTTTTGATCCGTTTCATTGCAGCTTCGTCTGGTGCAACACCTGTTCGGTCACGCATCATTACACCCTTGACGCAGGGCAGCCGAGGCCGTTTAATATTCGGCAGGTCGGGATTGTATACGGCACGTCAGACGACCAGAAGATCAAGCTGACACCGCGCTGCACCCGGGGCTGCGTCGACGGAGACGACGGGTGTCTGTTCCTGGCGGAAATTCCGCTGGCAGGCGGTCCGATAAAATGGGAACACCTGACACATATGCATAAAGCGAACGGCGCCTCCGGGTGCTGAAAAAAATTAGAAAATAAATAGGTGATTAAAAAATGGATACTCCGCTGATTTCCGAACAACTCTACGGCGACATGTTTGATTCTCTGGTTGCACACGACTACGAAACATTAAGGGCGCGCCTTAAAATCGCTGCCGTGACAGTGAAGCTGGCCTTGCGCAGTCCCGACGCCGCCACACCCGAAGCCATGCGAAAAATCGGAGAGCTCGAGGGATGTTTGCGCGCATTTCGCGATATAATGGACTATGAACAGGCGAAGCGCTCTGTGCAGGAACTATCGGCCGGCACGCAGTACTTTGAGGCGGTCCTTTCTGCAATCGGCGCGCACGACGGCATTCAGCATAAGCAGTTGGCGCAGCGTCTGGACATTTCTCCGAGCCATCTGTGCAACATTATGAAAAAGGTCCTGCCGACACAGACGGTTGACTGCATGAACAAAGGCAAGTATAGCTACTATTATCTGACCGAGTTCGGAAGAAGCTATTGCAGTCAGAAAACAGACCTGACTGCCGAAAAGGCGCTTGAGGACAAAATCAGCGCGCTGCTGCCCGAAACCTTCACCGCCAAAATAAACTACGCCAATTACGCAAAAACCATTCAGAATTCCGATAATAAGGATTCCTGCATCCGATGGGCGGCGCCCAAACACCCCGCCTATGCCAGCAAGGTTCGCAACAAAAAAACACGCGAACAAAAGCCGCTGAAAAATGCGATCTAATCTGCCCGAAAGGAGACCTTGACCTTGTCAAAAAAAGAGTATTGCACCCAGATAAAGCACTTGCTGAAAAAAGAGGCGCAATGTTATGCCGACCTGTGTTACGCGCTTTATATGCTTATTTCAGATTACTTTGAAAAGACCGGCGACGCGGACGGCTGCGGCGAACTCCTCGGTTTTTTTCTCGAGGACTATAATTTTTATGAGATAGACAACATCGCGGAGAAGTCCGAGCACTATACGCACGACCTGTTTAAGGCGTACGTCGGACTCTACTCCCAGCAGTTAGATGAGGTGATCAGCGAGATCACCGCTGATAACCCCGACAAGGAGACGGTCTATAAAAAGCTTTGGGACTTTGTCTCCAGCGCCCAAACGGCGATTGATCCCACACAGAAATCGATTTTGATCGCCCTGATCGGCCTTGATATCCGCATGCCCTACACCCAGCTGGAGCCGGGCCTTGATATGAGCGATGAGCAATTTCAAACGCTCTCCGAAGAGATGGAAAATCTGGTCCCGATGATCATTTCAATATTCGTCCGGAGCGGTAAACGGACAGAAGAAAGCTCCCGATTAATGAAACTGGCAGCTTCACTTGAAGATGACATCCATAGAGCCGTATTTTGGGCTATGGTTTTAGCGATAAAAACAAATGCGCTCAAAGACAGAATCGACGAGCTGGAAAACGCCGTCCTCAATCCGCTGGACATCTGCTTATAGCAGCCGACGCCGGATTCGCGCAGAGCCCGTCCCGTCTTATAAGAATAGAAAAGCACCCCGGTCGTGTGGATACGACCGGGGTGCTTTCTGCAATTTTAGGATGCCGTGACGTCTTGAACAGGCTTTTCAGCGCTAGGCGCGGCGGGCGCCGTCTGCGCGGGGGTCGCTTTTTCATCCCTGAGGGCAACGCCGAGCTTATCGAGCGTTATGAAGCGCAGCAGCGTCTCCACAACGGAGCTGCTCTCGCGGCCTTCGCCGTTGCCGCCCATGTTGACGACCGTCTTCGGAACAATATCGACCTTGGCGTTCTGGATGGCGCCGGAGAGCCTGTCGGCCACCTCCTGTATCACCCGATACTCCGCGCCGCCGTAGGCCTTGACCTGCGCGTCGATGGCTTTGGCCTTTGCAAGACCCACCGCACTCTCCTTGGCGGCCTCGGCTTCGCCCTCGACCTTGGTCTTTTCGGCGTTTGCCTTGGCGATGGAGATGATCTGATAGGCCTCCTGCTCGGCCTTGCTCGCCATAGCCGCACCGCTGTTGCGCTCGATCTCAATCTGAATCTTAGATTCGGTCAGCGTGCTCTGCTGGGCGGCGACAGCCTCCGCCTCGCGGAGGGATTTTTCACTCTCGGCTGCCGACTGCTGCTTCTGATAGGTGATCTTCTTTTCCTCGGCAATCTGTCTGTCGCGCAGCTGGGTGAGGATGTTTTCAATCTGGATATCGCCCTTGGCAGACTTCGGCGTTCCGATCAGAACCTCCTCCAGCTGCAGATTGTACTTGGCAAACTTCTCGCGCATCTCGAGCACCGCGCGCTCGCGGATATCGCTGCGCTCCTGAATCAGCTCGATCAGGGTTTTCGTCTGGGCCACATCCTTGAAATAGGCGCTGACCAGCGGGTCGAGCGACTGGTTGACGAGCATATTGATATCGCCGAAACGCTGGATGACCCAGGGCGCCATGCTGTACTCAATGTGCATGACAACGGACAGCGGCAGAGACGGCTCAAACGCGTCCTTGGTGATGATATCGACCTCGGTGAGGTTTTCATCGTACTTATGGTCGCCCACCTCGTCCCGGTTCCACTTCAAAATAATATTCGTTGTCGGAACGAGCACGACCTTGCCCGCATCGGTGTTAAACGCGTATTTGCCGGGCATCAGCGGCTTTGCCAGAACGCCCTTGCAGCCGGGGCCGACAAGCTCGCCGTGCTTATAGTCCTTGCCGGTGATATCCAGTCCCTCTTCGCCGAAGAAGGACACCACAACGCCGACATAGCCGATGGGGACCACGGTCTTTTCCCGATACTCGACAGTGGCAAAGAGCCTATTTATGTAATAGGTGCCGTCCGTGAGAACTCGAATCTGCTTGCCGCGGCGACCGCCGAGCTCGAGGAATTTTTCGGGGTCCTGGAAACTTGCGTGTGCCTCGCCGACATCGGGCGCGATAATCTCGCCCTGCTGAAGGGGGATGCCGTCATGCACGGTGACAATGCCCATAATGTCGCTTTCGTCCTGCCCGCGCCGCATGATGACAACGGGGGTAAAGGCGTTGCGCTTGGCCAGGGTGTCCTGCATGCCGAAGAGCTCCTGCTGCTCGGCCTTGGAGCCGTTAAAGATCGTGATGATGGCGTTTGAGGTGATGACGATAAACTCGGCGAGGTTAATGGCATAGGTACCCTCTCTCAAAATGCCGCGCTGCGGGCCCTTTTGTCCGCCCGCCTGCAGAAAGCCCCGAACGTCCTGAAAGTTGTTCGCCTCGGGGACGATCTTGCCGAGGGTCTGCATCGGGGAAAGCGGCACGCCGTCTCGGGCGAATAAGTAGGCAATCTGCCCCTGCGGAATGGTGATCAGCGGGTACTTGTGAATCTTGTACATGAGCGCGGACTTGAAGTGAATGCCGCCGCGCAGCAGATCCGGGGAGTAGCCCGCCTCGCCGTTCAAGGCGATGATGGCGTCCTTCAGCGAACCCTTGGTGCTCCACCATTTTTCAACAACCGCCACCTTGTCGGAGGCGATCACGCGCAGGCCCAGCACCTTAAATATCAGCAGGTACAGCACGGCCAAGGCCGCTACGACAATCAGCGCGAGAACAATAATATCCATAACCCAATCTCCTTTTAATTCTAAATATATGCGGGGGATGATCTTTTTAAATACGCTTTGAAAGACAAATCTGCGGCCCTGCCGTCTGCCTGTTTTGCCCGCCGCCGCTCTGGAACGCTCTGGCAAAGCCGCCGAAAAAGAGCTTTGTTTTTTGTCTCTTTTGTCATATTGTGTTCTTTTTTTAACGTATCTGCAAGTGCGGCGGCAAGCAAGGGCATACATAAGGCACCTCGGCAATAGGCAATGCGCGTCCATGCTCACGTTTGCGCGGTTTTTCGATTAATATTGCGCGTCGGCGCGCGGCTTGAAGACCTTGTCCTTGTCTGGTCCACGCCGTCCTGAATAGGCAGGATTTTCTGTTTTTATACCAAAAGTGCGCATTTTGAACCCCCGTGGGGGCTTGTGCGCCAATAGTAGGGCCTATAAAATAGACCACACACCACAGAGCGGCAACGACCCTTCGTCGGGTCTGCGCCGTATCGGAGGAATCACATGCACAAATACATCCTCAAGCGTCTGGGCCAGCTCGTGCTCGTGCTGCTCGGCGTTACTTTTTTGACCTTTATCATCACAGCCGCCGCGCCGAGCGACGCGGCTGAAATGGAGTATCTGTCCAAGGGCATTACGCCCTCGGCGGAGCTTTTGGAGGCCACGCGGGAGGAGATGGGTTTAAACGACCCTTTGCTCGTCCGCTACGGCACCTGGCTTGGAAACGTGCTTCAGGGCAAGCTCGGAACCTCGTATTCGTTTGATGAATCGGTCTTCACACAGCTCACGCGCAAGCTGCCCGAGACGCTGCGCCTTGCGGGGGCAACGCTCCTGCTGATGCTGCTGGTGGCGCTGCCGCTCGGCATTGTGACGGCGGTTCACAAAAACAAGCTGATCGACTATGTCATCCGCTTTGTGTCCTTCGTCGGCGTGTCGCTGCCGAATTTCTGGCTGGCGCTGATGCTGATGTTTGTTCTCGCGGTAAAGCTGCGCTGGTTTAACGTCGTCAGCAGCAACGATTTTAAGAGCATGGTGCTGCCTATGCTGACGCTGATGATTCCGCTGGCGAGTAATTATATCCGCCAGATTCGTGCCGCCATTCTGGAGGAATATTCCCACGAATACGTGACAGGCGCGCGGGCCAAGGGCATTTCGGAAAAGCGCATCATGTTCTGCCACGTGCTGCCGAACGCTCTGGCCCCGATTGTGACGCTCATTGGCCTGTCGGTCGGACATCTGCTGGGCGGCGCCGCGATTATCGAATCTATTTTCTCCTGGCAGGGCATCGGCAACATGGTGGTCGTTGCCATACGGAACCGGGACTATCCCATCATTCAGGGCTATGTCATCTGGATGGCGCTCATCTATGTGAGCGTCAATCTGCTGGTGGACATTGTCTGCTACCTGATGGACCCCAGACAGCGCAGAAGGGGGGAGCTTGCATGATCGCACAACGCTACAGCGGAAAGCAGCTGCGCTTTGCCGTCCTTTTAGGGCTTGCCGCCCTGCTTGTGACGCTCGCCTGCTTCGGCAGCAGCCTTGCCCCGCTCGACCCTATTACCGTGGACCACTCGGCGACCCTGCAAGCCCCGAGCGCCGCGCACATTTTCGGCACGGATAAGCTCGGTCGGGACATTTTCTCCCGCATCCTCTGCGGCGCCGCCAGCTCCTTCTTCTACACCTTTTTAATGGTCGCCATTGTCAGCGTGGTCGGAACGCTCGTCGGCGTGACCGCGGGCTATTTCGGCGGGGCTGCCGACACGGTCATCATGCGCCTGACGGACGTGCTGCTAGCTTTTCCCAGCTCGGTTTTCGCCATCGCCGTTGCGGGCATTTTGGGGGCCGGTATCTTTCACACCGTGCTGGCGCTGGCGCTCGTCTGGTGGACCAAATATGCCCGTATGACGCGAAGTCTCGTTTCCTCGATTAAAAATCAGGACTTCATAACCGAGGCCCGCTTCGGCGGGGCACGCGGACGGCAGATCATTTTCAAATACATCCTGCCGAATGTCCTGCCGCAGCTTGTCATTATGGCGGCACTGGATGTGGGCGGCATGATGCTGGCACTGGCCGGACTGTCGTTTTTGGGTCTTGCCTCGCAGCCCCCCGCCCCCGAATGGGGCTATATGCTCTACGAGAGCCGGCAGTATATGCAGATTGCGCCGTGGATGATGGTTTTTCCCGGCCTTGCCATCCTGCTGACCGTTATTGTGTTCAATCTGCTCGGCGACAGCCTTCGGGATATGCTCGATCCGAAAAGCAGTCATTTACAACTTTTAAACAGAGAAACAAAGGAGAAACGAAATGAAAAAGACCAAAAAGTCCGGCGCCGCTCTGGTGCTTGTGCTGACGATGGCCCTGACGCTGCTTGCCGGATGCGGCAGCACGGCAGCGACGCCTTCGGCAAGCCCATCCGCTTCAGCCGAGGCCGCCGCAAAGCACCTGAATCTGGCCATGTTCTGGGTCAGCACCGATTTAGACCCCGCCAACAGCTACAACGGCTGGGTGCTCTCCCGCATCGGCGCGGGTGAGACGCTAATCCGCATTAATGAAAACGCCGAGCTTGAACCCGCGCTCGCGGAATCCTGGGAGCAGACGGACGACAACACCTGGGTCTTCCACATCCGAAAAGACGTCCGCTTCTCAAACGGCACCCCCGTTGACGCGGAGGCCTGCAAAAACGCCATCCAGCGCGCCTATGACACAAACAGCCGCGCCCCCGAGTACTTCGCGCTTGAAAGTATGACGGCGGACGGGCAGGACCTCACCATCGTGACGTCAAAGCCCTGCGGCGCGCTGACAAGCAATCTCTGCGAGCCGCTGTTTACCATCATCGACACGACGCAGCCCGCTGAAACCCTTGCGACCGCACCCGTCTGCACGGGGCCTTATGTCATTACCGCCTTCACCCCCGAGGCTTCCGTTGAGCTTTCCAAAAACGCAGACTACTGGGACGGCGAAGGGGGCCTTGACACGATCTCCGTCGTACAGGTCGCAGACTCCGACAGCCGCGTGCTCGCCATGCAGTCCGGCGAAGCGGATCTGACCACAACGATTGACAATTCCAATCTGGCCCTGTTTACCGACACAAGCAAATACACGATTTCCGAGGTGCTCGGACCCCGCTGCAACGTCATTTATATGAACAACAAGACCGGCTTTTGCAGCGACATCGTCATCCGCAAGGCCCTGTCCACCGCCATTGACAGACAGACCTATGCGGGACTGATTTCCGGCGAAACCGCGACCGGCCTTTATTCGAGCGCGCTGGCCTGCGGCACGGGCGTGACCGGCTACACCTATGACACCGCCGCTGCCAACAAGCTGCTCGACGACGCGGGCTATCTGGATACAAACGGCGACGGCATCCGCGAAAAGGGCGGCCAGCCCATCACGCTGAAGTATTATCTCGCGGCGGATCACGGCTCCAGCGATTCGGGCATTATCGCCCAGTCCGTGCAGGCGGACGCCGCCAAGGTCGGCATCCGCATCGAGCTGGTTCAGGCTGAAAACCTGTCTGACATTAAAAAATCCGGCAGCTTCGACCTTGTTTCCGCAAACGACAGCACCGCCCCCACGGCAGACCCCGAGGTTTTCCTCGTTAACCACTATCTGACGGGGGCTGCCGGCAACTACGGCGGCTACTCCAACGCCAAGGTCGACGAGAGCGTTGCGGCCCTTGCCACCATTTTTGAGCCGGGCGCGCGTCAGGATGCGGCAAGAGCGATTAACCAGCTCATCGTTGACGACGCGGCAAACCTCTACATTTCCTACATCAAGGGCAACACCGTTTCCGCCGCCAAAGTTGAAAACGCGGTGCAGTTCCCCATTGACTACTACATCATCACAAAGGATATTACCATCAAATGAACACCCTGCTGGAATTCTGTGACCTGAGCATCTCTTACCCGAAACGTGCCCGGCCCGCCGTCGACCACGTGAGCTTTGCTGTGCCCGAAGGGGCCATTGTGGTGGTTGTCGGCGAGAGCGGCAGCGGCAAAAGCACCCTGCTGCGCGCCGCCCTGCGGCTTTTGCCGGGCGAGGGCACCATCTCCGGCGGCAGCATCCGCTTTGGGGACACCGAGCTTACAGCCCTGTCCGAGCGCGACATGCGGCGGCTGCGCGGCGAGAGGATCGGTATGATCTTTCAGGACGCAGGACTCTATATGGACAGCCGCAAGACCATCCGTTACCAGTACATCGAAAGCATCCGCGCCCATTTGAAGCTGTCCGCCGCCGAGGCGGAGGCTCTGGCGCGCGACATGTTTTCGCGCATGGCGCTCACCGAGCCCGAGCGCATTCTGAGCGCCTATCCCTTTGAGCTCTCCGGCGGGCAAAAGCAGCGCGCGGCCATTGCCATGGCGATGACCATGAAGCCGGACCTCCTGCTTGCCGACGAACCCACAAGCGCCTTGGACGTCACCGTTCAGGCGCAGGTGGTTCGGCAGATCATGCAGCTGCGCGCCCAGTTCGGTACGACCGTTCTGCTGGTGACGCACAACATGGGCGTTGCGTCCTTCATGGCTGATTACATTGCGGTGATGCAGGGCGGCAGGCTCGTTGAGTGGGGACCGAAAGCGCAGGTCATCGAGGCCCCGCAGAGTGCCTACACCCAAAAACTGCTGGCCGCCGTGCCGGAATTGGTGGTGTGAGATGGCGGAAAAAGTTCTGCTGGACGTCCGCGCGCTGACCAAGTCCTTTCCGGTCAGGCGGAGGCAAGACGTGCTCGCCGTCAATCAGGTGTCGTTTTCCCTGCGCGCGGGCGAGTGCTTGGCAGTCGTCGGTGAGAGCGGCTGTGGAAAAAGCACCCTTGTCAAAATGATTTCGGGCATCCTGCCCGCTTCCTCCGGCAGCATTGTCTTTATGGATAAGGACGTTACCCGGCTGACGCAGGCCCAGTGGCGGCAGACGCGCATGCAGATGCAGATGGTCTTTCAGGAACCCAGCTCGGCCTTCAGCCCGCGGATGAAAATCGGCCAGTTTCTGTGCGAGCCGTACCTCAACTATGGCTTAAAGGGTAAAAAGGCCGCGCTGGAGGCCGCCGTGGCGCAGCTTGCGCGCGTCGAGCTTGACGAGAGCTACCTTGCAAAGTACCCTCACCAGCTTTCCGGCGGGGAGCTGCAGCGCGTGGCGATTGCAAGGGCCCTGACCCTAAGCCCCAAGCTTCTGATCTGTGACGAGGTAACAAGCGCGCTGGATGTCTCCATTCAGGCGCAGATCATAGACCTTTTGAAAAAACTTCAGCGCGAGGAGCAGCTTGCCATTTTGTTCATCTGCCACGATCTCGCACTGGTGCAGCAGTTTTGTGACCGCATCATGGTCCTGTATCTCGGGCGCCAGATGGAGCTGCTGGACAGGCCGGATCTCACCGGCAGCTGCCACCCCTACACGCGCGCGCTGATTGATTCGGTGTTCCGCGTACATGGGGAAAACTGCGCGGAGCTGTCCGTTTCGGCGGAAAGGCCCGCGTCGCTGCCCGCGCTCGGCACCGGCTGTCCGTTCTATGAGCGGTGTCCGAAGGCCGAAGCCGCCTGCCGTCAGGCCGACTGCACGCTTCGCGCCCTGTCGGAGACCCACGCTTCCGCCTGCCGCCTTGCGCAGGCCGAGTCCTGCCCCCAAGCAGTATCGATAACTTGACAAAAGCGCCCGTCGGTTTCTCCCGACGGGCGCTTTGTCGCCTGATCTAAATTTTATTTCGGGCGCCCGACAGCGTGATCAGAAGAGCCGCTTTGCCGATAAAAATCGGCGGCGCCCTGCGTGGACGGCGCCGCAAGCGGTTAGACTATGAATGATCCGCGCACAAACGGAAACGCGAACCGTTTGCCTCTGTCGGGGCATACAATAGAGACAATCCATCTCTCCGTTATCGGGCTATTAAGCGAAAGAGGGGCTTTACTTGCTGCAAGTGCAAAACACGGAAAAAAACACAGGCATCCTCGTCTCGGGAAATAAGGACGATTTGGCTGCCTTGTCCGCCGCTTTTGAAAGTGTCATCGGCGATGAGGGCGACTATTTATATGAAGCCGCCTGCAGACAGCGCATTCTAAACGTCTGCCGGGCGCTTCGTCCGGCTTGGCAAAGCCCGTCCGAGGAAACGCATGACGCGAACGAAGGCCCTTGCTGCGCCTGTCGTCTGCTATGGCCGGAGGCGGTTTTCGTTGCCGCTGTTTTGGATAACTTTGTGTTTCTTGCCTCGGCGAGAAAGTGCTATGTCAAGCGCCTGCCGGACGCGCGCAGCACGCAGTATCAGACGGTAAGCACCGAGCAGATTGCGCTGATTCACTATTTTCAGGATCTGGTCTGGGGCGCGCTTGAGCGCTTTGTCGGCGAGGGGCAGCTTCGGGCCATATTTGGCCGGTATCATGAGCTGCGCGGGATGCATTTTAAGTATCCTCAGTTTGACGGCTTTTGCACCCAATGGCTGGATGTGCTCAACAGCCGCTATGCTTTCGCCTGTCCGAAAGACCGCGCGGCGTATCTGACCACCATTTTGAAGGGTCTGATAACGCTCAACAAAGATTATCTCGCCTTAAAGGACAGTATTGAGGCCTTTGCGGGGCAATCGGGCATTTATGTTGCCGGTGTGAGCCTGACGGCGGGTCTTCTCCCGGATGGCATCGCGTGGTAGCTGTCCAGCCTCGCCTTTGCTGGCGATCTGTTCCCGTTTCTCGTTCAAGCCCCTGTCCGCCTGACCGGCCAAATGCTGCTTCATTTTTCCGCCCTGCTTCATATCGTGTCCTTTCTTGCCTCATTTTTTCTCCGCCGCCTCTTCCTCTATGAACATCAAAGCTGGCAGACATGAACGTGTCTGCCAGCTTTTTTACAACAGCCGAACTCCCGGCGGGGTTTTATCATCAGGATGCGGGCGATTAGCGCAGGGCTTCTTTGCGCTTTTTTGCGCCCCGGGCCACAATGATTTCCTGAATAAGTACGGAAATGAGAACGCCGACGAGCAGCGGAATTTTTGTGCCCAACTCCTCGGGGTCGGCACTCATCGGCACGACCGTGAAAAGCAGGGACACAAGCACCAGCAGCATGGGGACAACGGACATCAGCGTCAAAAGGACCTTGCCGCCGGGCACCTTGTACGGGCGCTCAATGTCCGGGTTCACGCGGCGGAGCTTCAAAAATGCGGGGAACATGGGCACATAGGCCAGCATCAGGGTAATCACGCCCACGCCGAAAAAGCTCCAGAAAACATCCTGATTCGGCAGCAGCGGCGCGGCGATGACGAGGACACTGGCAATGATGCCGTTGATGATCGGGGTTCTGTCCGCAACGCCATTTTTATTGGTCTTGCCAAACACGGCGGGCATATCCTGATTGTCGGCGGCGTATTTAGCCACGTAGGTGGAGCCGTAAGCCCAGGAGACCAGATTTGCAAAGAAGGTGAAGAGCATCATAAAGCCGACCGCCACAACGACCCAGTTGTTACCGATCATATAGATAATGCTGTCAAGCAGGCCCGACGAGGTGGAAAGCTCCGAGACGGGAATGGCAGCGCCGATGCCGAAGGAGGCAAACATATAAAACACGGCAATGATGATGCCGCCGAGCAGCAGGGCCTGCGGAATCTGTTTTTTGGGATTATCCATATCGGAGGCAAGCGTCGTCACAATTTCAAAGCCGACGAAATTATAGATGATGATTGAGACAAAGGACAGCGAATACAGGTCGAGACTGGGGAACATGGAGCGGAGGCTGTACTCGGTTGCAACGCCGTGGTGCATGGCGTAGTATACACCGAGCCCGCCCACAAGCAGCATGATCAGCACCTTGAAGATGGCCGCGGTGTTAATCAGCCACTTGCTTTCGCTGATTTTTTTCATGCTCATGATGACAATGACCCAGATGAAGGCGAGCTGGAGCAGGATTTCGCCCACCGTGCCCAAGCGGATAGGCAGAATCTGAAGCAGGGTGTCCTTAAACAGCACCGCAAGCGAGGCGATCCAGAGGGCAAAATTCACCCAATAGTTCCAGGCGACGCGCGAGCCCCATTTGTTGCCGTAGGCCGTGCGGACCCAATCGTAGATGCCGCCGTCGCCGATGTAGGTGGTGCCAAGCTCCGCGGAGATCAGCCCATAGGGGAGAAAAAACAAGATGAGCATGGATATCCACCAGAAATACTGGGCGTTGCCGACCGCAGCGGCGGGGGCGGCGGATTCGACCGTCAGTATGATGCAGACGGAGGCAAGCACTGCGTCAAACAGGCGGAATTTTTTTACTTTTGTCATGTTGCTGACCCTTCCTTTCAAATCCCAGGCAGGGGTGCCTGAGCCTCTCTGTTCTCCGGGCGTCCGCCACCCGCCAAAGACTGCGGATGACGGACGCCGTGCTTATTTCGCTCTATTTTGTGAGCGCCTGAGGCTGCTGAAGTGCCATGCAGTGGATGTTGCCGCCGCCGAGGGAAAATTCGCGGGTCCAGATTTTGACGATTTCGCGCTCGGGCATCAGCGCCTTGTACAGGTCATAGGCCACCTGATCCATCGGGTCGCCGTATTGGGGCAGGAGCAGGCCGCCGTTGACAAAATAGCAGTTGATATAGGTCACTGCCAGGGGCAAGCCGCCCTCACGGGAGGCGGCGCTGTCGCTGATGTCGACGCCGGCGCTCTCCTCCTCGGTGATGTAAAGAATGTCGGGAATGGGGATCTTGTGAATTTCAAACCGTCTGCCCTTGGCATCCGTCTCGTTGACCAGAATGTCGTAGGCCTCCTTGAGGGGTTTATATTGCGGGTTATTGACATCATCCGTCCAGGATAGGGCGATGACGCCGGGGCGCACAAAAAACAGAACGTCGTCAATGTGGCCGTCGGTCTCGTCAAAGGCCATGCCGTCCTTGAGCCAGATGATCTTCTCAAGGTTCATATATGCCTTCATGTAGGTTTCAACCTCTTCCTTGGTGAGGTTCGGGTTGCGGTTGTGATTGAGCACGCTGTTTTCGGTGACAATCAGGGTGCCCTCGCCGTCGACCTGCATGGCGCCGCCCTCATAAACCATGCCGCGCGCGTCGTAGCGGTCGAGATCCTCGAGGTCGAGGAGCTTCGTGGCAAACTCGGCGTCCCGCTTCCAGGGGAAGTAAAGTCCGCCCTCCAGACCGCCGTATGCATTCCAGCCCCAGGTAACACCGCGCGATTCGCCCTTGTCGTTGACGAGGAAAAATGGGCCTTTGTCCTGCGCCCAGGAGTCGTCGGTCGTCATTTCAATGACGCGGACAGCCTCCGGCAGGCGGGCGCGGGCGTTTTCGTACTGGTCGGCGGAGCAAATCACGCTCAGCTTTTCAAAGCGTATAATTTCCTTTGCCACATCAACAAGCACCTGCTGTGCGGGTTTTCCGCCCATCCGCCAGGTGTCCTGACGCTCGGGCCAAATCAGCCAGTCCTGCTTGCGGGGCTCCCATTCGGCGGGCATACGAAAGCCGTCCTGTTTAGGCGTACTGTGAATTGTTTTCATTGTGATATAGCTCCCTTCGAATTTTTAAATAGCTGCGGCAAACCGCCGTTTCAGATAAGCTGATCATAGCGAAAAAGCGTGTCGTCGGCAATTCTCCCGGAGACGGATAAAAAAAGAATTATCACAAAGCAGCCCTTGCCGCCTGCCGGGTAGTATCGGGCGGCCCTGCTACTACCGTCTACTACTTTAGTGCTAGATGCCGGGTGCCTATCGGAAGAGTGATTGATAAAAATCCGCGGCGGTGTTAAATTATAGCTAAGCAAAAGAGGGGGCGCGCGCTTATGGAAAACCCGACAATCGAGCTGTCTCAGCAAAAGTGGCTTCAAATCAATTATCTTGCCGTCTCCATGGCCAAAACAGATGACATCGAGAAAATCAGACGGCTGTTTCTGGAACAGCTGTGCTCTATCATCCCGCACAAAAAGGCCTTCTTCGACATCGGCTATATGCGCGACGGGGCAGCGGTATTTTTTGACCCGCTGTCTCTGAATATGACCGACGAGGAGCTAAACGCCTACTATGAGCACTATCAAGCCACGGACTATGTGGCCTGGATGCTGCCGAGCAACGGGCCGGTTTTTTACCGTGACTCTCAGATCATCACGCATGAGGCCCGAAAAAAAACAACCATTTATCAGCGCTGGATGAAGCCGATGGGGGTTTACTACAGCATGGGCAGCACCCTGTTTGACAACGGAATCCTGTATGGGTCCATCACCCTGTTTCGTGATGACAGCGCGGATTTCACGGATGAGGACGTGTATGTGCTTGAAATCCTCACCGAGCACGTCACAGCAAACCTCTCGTGCATCTACCCCAACGGCATCCGCAAGAGTCTGTCCTATCAAAGCGACGGCAGCATGACGGAAAAATACCATGTCACCATCCGCGAAAACGAGATCATCGCCCTGATTTTCAAAGGCCTGTCCAACCGGGAGATCGGGGAAAAGCTGTTCATCTCCGAGAACACGGTGAAAAAGCATGTCAACACCATCTTCCACAAGCTCAATGTCGGCACGCGCACACAGCTAATCCAGGTCCTTTATTCCTCCCGAAACCGGGCCGCCGCCGAAAAGCCGCCGGAGACCGCTCCGGTCCATACGCCTTAGCCGCATATTTGCGGCGGAACCCTCCTAAAAATTAAGCGCCCCCCTTGCATGAGAGGCTCTTTCATGCAGGGGGGCGCGGTCGATTCATTGCGCCGGGTGCGGCATTTTATAAACGCTTACTGCAGGCTCATGCGCTGCAGCGACGAGAGCATGCTTTCGCCGTCTCGGATATGCTGCTGCAAGTGGGAAATACGCGCGCTGTCTCCGGTCTGCTGAAGCTCCTCGAGCTCCATTTTGTGGGCATCCAGAGAGCCTTTCAGCTCATTGTAAAGACAGACCGCGTCATTGAAATTGACACCGCCGCCGGTTTTCAGCTGGTCAAAACGATGTTTAATGCTGGAACAACTCATATCAATACCTCCTGCTTTGAGCTGCTGCTATTTTGTGCAGAAAGGCTTGTTTTAATCAGAACCGTCCGGGTGGCTTGACAGCGCAGCCGATCTATCTTAAAGTATTCTCAACACCAAAAATCGGATGAAACGGAGCATCAAACCATGACCGAAACGGAAGAAAACGGCTATCGCATCAGCACGGACAAGGCGCTGCTGCAAATGGACAGGATTCTGGCGCTGCTTGCCAAGAGCTATTGGGCACAAAATCGCCCGGCGGAGATTATCCGTCAGTCTATCGAAAATTCGCTCTGCTTTGGCCTCTACCGCGGTAATGTGCAGCTGGGCTTTGCCCGGGTCATCACGGACTATGCCACGACCTACTATATTTGCGATGTGGTCGTTGACGAAGCTTGCCGCGGACAGGGCCTTGGGAAAAAGCTCGTCGAGGCCATCGTGGGGGACGAGGCGCTCAAACCCCTTTTCGGCATTCTGGCAACCCGTGACGCGCACGGTCTGTACGAGCAGTATGGCTTTGTCAAGGGCGGCGACCGCTTCATGTCCCGCAGCCCGCTTACATAACCTGTCCCCTGTGTGCGCCAGCCTGACTGGTATGGTGCTGGTTCATTTTTTGTTTTTTATGTAGATGCCCATTACAAAACCACAAATGCAAAAGCCAAACGCAATTGCAGAGAAGAATATATCGAATCCATATGGGACTAAGTCTTTTAAGACAGCAGCGTCAAACACCATGATGGATATCCCAAACAACAGAAGTATCGTGTTCGATATCCTGATTTTCAAAAACTCTTTTAATGACAGGACAAGAACAAAACAACAGATGGCCGATCCCAATACGGTTGCCGCAAGCGTTAGGATTCCGGAAGTCGTAAGCATTTTGTTACCTCCTCAATATTAATGGCTCGGCACGAACTAAATGCAGGCGCACCCAAGCGGGTGCAGGACTTGGGGCTTTACGAAAACAAGTAAATTTTTAAGTGACATCTTCAATCGAGCAAAAGTAAAGTCCACACTGAAGGATAAAACTTTTAGTGTGGTCTTTCTTATGTCTTGGATAGACCTTCGTATTCTCCCTTGATTTTTTCAAGGGCAAAATCTGTATAAAAATCCTGCGATGCTGATTTGGAGTTTTTGTTATCGAGCCGTCTGGTATAAACACAGTTAATATCGCCTTTTATCTTCTTTTTAATTTTGTTGAAAACTGCTCCTTGCTTAAAGTCGGAGATATTCTCTTTGCACCAGGTCAGTAATTCAGCGTGTGAATATTTCCATTTTGCGCGGAACTCCTGGTCGGTCATATTGACAATCTGGGCATTGGGGTCGTTCGTGAATTTTATATTTGTAACTTTCGCAAAGGTTGCATTGGCCGCATCAAGTGTGGTTATTGCGGCCAAAATATCGCTGTTGCTTGCTTTCTTGACGCTTTCAAGATAAATATCAAATCCAAGTACGATAGAATCCTCAATTCCCTCATCTTTCAGGCTTTTTATCACGGCAACTATATCCTGAATAAAAGCCTTCGTCTCCTCCGATGCTGCATATTTGGCAGCCTTATTTGAAAGGAAATCTTCCGGCTTGAACGGTAACTTAAAGCCCAAAGGCATAATGAATAACCCTTCATCAACCATAACATCCTTTGAAAATTGAGTTTTCATAAAATCGACATAATTTAATGCGGAACGCGCAACAAGCATGAAAATATACGGTTCTAGCTGCTCACAGTAAAAGTGGGTTATGCCGTTCCTGTATTTTTCTATTTCCTCAATGTTTTTCTTAGTAGCAGTAAAACTATTTGCTTTTATTGAGTTTCTTTGTTCACTGACATAATCGAGAGCCTTGTCCGCAGAAATGGTATGACCGTCTTCGGTGAAAATGGAACGATTTTTAATGTGTTTCTTTACATAAGCCTTTAGTGCCAACTCCCACGCATTCATCATAAGGAGCGTTACAGTCTCGTACCTATATGAGATATTGGGTTTGTTATGTATTTCAATAGCGGCAAAATATGCAGCTATTGAGTTTTTTATGAGGTTAATTTGCACCATTTTCCGTTTTGCCATATTTGCCGCCTCTCTAACATTAATCTGAATTTATCGGTCCGAAGATTCTTGTATCAGTTTAATGAGTGATGCCACCGCCGTTACAGAAACCAAACATATTGAAGCATCTCGCTTTGTGGCATTCCGGTCATGTGTAAGCTGATTGCCCAAGTCAACCCCGCTTTTGGCAAACTTACGTGCCTTCTCTGATGAATCTGCAAGCTCATATTGCAGAAAAGCCTCTAACATACGTTTAGCATCGGTCGTACTCGCCTCAACACCATCCAGTGTTGGGTGCTTGGTTGCGTCAAACACTTGCTGTGCAATGGTGATAAGTGTTTCTCTGCCCAACATACCGATTGCTTGAAATTGTTCTTCATTGTCCGCGATTTCTAAGCGTATTTTCATTTCGGATATAGATCTGTCGACGCGCTCCCATCCTGTCAATTCATATTCTTCCAAATATAAATCACTGACGGCAAAACGGCTGAACCTTGTAAACAACTTTTTTCTTAACTCCTGTACTTCTTTATTATCTTCAAATAATGGCAATTCACACAGATCTTTGACAATGACAAATTGCTGGCTTCCATTGAATTCACGCAAGTTTTTGTACATGGCTGTACGTTTGTTAGGAATAATACTGCCGAATTTTCCAAAGTCTGGACTTGTAACCGGGATGTTCACACAAAAATCCACCGCATAAGAATTGCAGTATTTTACAATTTGCGCTCCGCTTAGTCCATGGCTTGTATCAGCCAACACGTCAGAGGCATAAGAAATAAAGGCATCATCTATCTTTTCGGTAATCATTCTGCAAATCTCCTTTCGTTCCACCGTAGCCTAACCGTTCATGAGCATGGGAAGAAGCCAGTTGCGGAGGCGGCGGGCGTGATCACTGAAAAGCAGATAACCAGCACCAGAAGTAAAGCAGCAGTTTTTTTCATCGTCACCAGTCCTTTGTAAGAGTATAATTTTACCTTATCATGTATCCCTTCTTTGTTCAATGCACATTCATAATAAGAATTTGGGTGAAACTTGGAAATTATAACCTTTTAGGGTGTCGAATTTTGTTTTTTTCTGACGAATGCGCGTATCTGCGTACAAGCCGGTGAGGAGACGGGGGAATTTCTTCCGCTTGAAGGGGTGGACAGCACCGATTAACCAAGACAGAGACGTAAGAAGGCGCACCCGTTTGGGTGCGCCTTCTTCTCTTATGACAGGCGGGCCTGCGGCTCGAAAGCCCGCTACTTTATGAAATGGCCTCGGAACCAACCGTATAGGTCCAGTCCGCGCCGCTTTTTGTGGCCTTGCAGTTGATAAAGAAATAGGCCCCGGTGCCGCTGCGCCACTTGTGCACGTCAAAGGTAAAGCCGCTGTCGCTCGTGTCGGTGAGCTTGAAGCTCAGCAGCATCCCGTTTTCAAAATAGAGCTGATCCTTATTGATGTAGCCCTGCTGACACAGTTCATCAAAGGTTCCGGCAACGCCCTGCAGGCCGTAATCATTGCTGACCGTATAGACGAGGGCGCTTTTTTCGCCGTCGCTCAGGTTCGTAAGCTCGGACAAATCAAAGGCCAGCACCCCACTGTCGGGATTGAGCCCCGTGTCCTCGGCCCAAAGGTCCTTGACCACCGTCTGATATAAGCCGACAAGGTCGTCGCCCTGTCCGGTGATGCGGATATAGACAGGCGCGCCGAGCTGGGCGGGGTAGGACTCCAGCACCTGCCCGGAATAGCCGATTTCAAGCGTCTGCCCCGCTTTGAGTGCGGCAAGGTCCGTCGGCTTGCTGTCGGCGTCAAACAGCTTCAGTGCCGTGGATACCGTGTACAGCTCCGCGGTATCGGTCCCCGCCAGCAGGCAGGCGCCGTCATCAAGCTGCACGAGCTTGCCCTGCAGGACCGCGTCGGCCTTGGGCAGCCGCACAGCGCCGCTCCGCGAACAGGCCGCAAGAGGCAGGAGCAGCGCAAAAACCAAAACAATCAGGATGGGGTGTTTTTTCATTATGGCACCTCCGTTTCCTCTTTTAGACGCAAAAACCCCGCTTTTGTTCCGAGCGCGGCAGCTTGCTAGCCGAGCCTTTCGGCCCAAGCCTCCTGCGCAAAGCCGACCAGCACAAAGCCGTCTCCCACCAGGATGGGGCGCTTGACCAGCAGACCGTCGGCGGCAAGCAGGGCAAACTGCTCGTCCTCGCTCAGGGCGGGAAGCCTGTCCTTCAGGCCCAGCGCCTTGTACTGCAGGCCGCTGGTGTTAAAAAAGCGCCGGAGCGGCAGGCCGCTTTCCTTGTGCCACTGTCGCAGCTCTTGCTCCGTTGGTCTTTCAAGCTTAATATCACGGAAGCTGTAGTCCGCGCCGATTTCGTCCAGCCAGGCCCGCGCCTTTTGGCAGGTGGTGCATTTGGGATAACAGATAAACAGCATATGAATTCCTCCTATTTCTCTTGAAAATGCCGTAAAAGCGTTTGATTTTTTGCCAAACGCCCTATAGAATGGACTTATCATGAATAAATAATGGAAAGTGAGGCGAGGCCGTGCGCGTTTTGGACTATGGGCCCCTGATCGGGATATTGGTTGTGCTCTCCTTGCTGCTTGCCATTTGCGCCGCTGCCATCTATGTTTCGGTGCGGTATGGGCGGCAGGCTGCGGGCAAGGCCCTGTATTGTGCCGTCCTCCTGCTGGGGGCGGGTCTGTTCTGCGTGCTGATTGATTTTGCCATACTGGCGCTGCCGTTTGAACGGGTCTTCAAAGTAACCGGGCTACTGTTGCTTCTGCTGTCTTTTATCGTTTTTTCAGCGACGTTCTTACGCCGCGTCAAGGATGGGCGACGGGGCGCTTTTCGCCTTTTTTCAACGCCGGATCTGAAATCCGTTTTCGATGCGATAGACGATCTGGCTGTCATTTTCGACTACCGGGGCGGCATTGCCGAAGCCAATCACCCGGAGCAGCTTGCGCAGCTGTTTCCGGGCGCGCGCACACTTTGGGATATGCTCCCGATGCTTGAAGCGAGCGCCGAAGCCGAAGGGCCCGAGGGTCTTGACAAAAGGCTCGCCGCAACGACGGAAAAGCTGAAGCTTGAAACGCGCCTGCGTACGCGGGCGGGCTGGTATGACCTGAGCATCCTGCCGGTTTTATCGGGAAAGAGCCGCTTGGGTCACATTATGATTTTGCAGGACATCAGCGCTATCAAGAAAACCGAGCAGCTGCTCCGCTACCAAAACGACTATCAGGCCAGTGCCAACGAAAAGCTGACAGATTACGTCCGGCTGACCAGCACCCTCGAGGCGGAGCGGGAACGCCTGAAGCTCATGCGGCACATTCAGGCCGATCTGATTGATCAGATCGAAAACGCCGTGATTGAAATACAGAAAATTCAGAAGCAGCCCTATGAGAGCACGGCGCAATTGCGCGCGGATATTTCAAAGGCGGCAGACCTGCTCCGGCACATTTATCGGGACGTTCGAAGCTCAATCGGGAAAATATCAGGGAAGAAGGACGCGTTGCATGATTAGACTAATCATTGCTGACGACCAGCTGCTGTTTCGATCCATGCTGGAGGAAATGCTCAAAAAAGACCCGGAAATAGAACTTGTCGCCTCCTGTTCAAACGGGGAGGAGGCCGTAAGCAAGACCCTTGCGCTTCGGCCGAATGTGGTACTGCTGGACATTCAGATGCCCAAGAAAAGCGGCACGGACGCGCTGCGGGAAATCAAAAGCGCGCTGCCGGAAACCAAGGTCGCCATGCTGACCACCTTTGAAAACGACGACAACATCAAAAGCGCCTGTGCACTGGGTGCTGACGGCTATCTGCTCAAGGAGCTCAAGCCGGATATTCTGCTGATGTCCATCAAGTGCCTGAGCTGCGACCTTGTCCTGTTCCACAAAAGCATCTATTCGTCCCTCGCCCTTTCCTGTCCGTCCGCCGCGCGGCCCTCGAGCCAGCGCTTTGAATTCGGCAATCTGGTTTTTGACCTGATCGATATCAACATCATGAAACAAATTGCCACGGGAAAGTCGAACCGGGAAATCGCCGCCGCGCTCAATTACAGCGAGGGCACCATCAAAAACAGGATTTCACGGCTCCTGAGCACGACCGGCCTTTCTGACCGCACCGAAATCTCCGTCTTTGCGATTAAAAACCAGATTATATAGTCCCGGGCAGCACCGCGTGAATCACGAAGCCCTTCTCTCCGTCGGACCCGAACTCGACCCGGCCGGACAGTGCCGTGATTCTCGCTTCGATCCCCATCAGGCCATAGCTTTTGACAATGTCCGCGCAGCCCAAGCCGTCATCGATTGCAAAGACTTCGAACGCCTCGGGCTTATAGCGGAGGATAAGGTGTATGGTTTTGGCCTTGCCGTGCTTGATGGCGTTTGTGACAGCCTCCTGACACAGCCGAAAGACCGCCTCCGTCTGGGCGCTGCGCAGCTCATAGACTGCGCCCTGATAGCTGAGATCCAGCGCAATGCTGTCATTTTTCAGATGCGCGAGCGCCTTAATCAGCGAGGTCTGGCCCAGATCGAACGCCTTCCCCTTCAGGGTATTTTTCAAGTCATTGAGACTGCTGATGAGCATTTGGCTCACCTGGGAGAGCCGATAGACCGCGGCATCCCTGTCCGTCTCGGCGGCGGCAAGCTCGGCCGTGCCGATCACGACCGTCAGGCTGTGTCCCAAAATATCATGCATATTCTGGGCGGCCTGTGCTTTTGTTCTGGCAACGGCCAACGCCCTTGTGTTTTCCGCAAGCGTATCGAGCTTTTCCTTAATCACGACAAGCTCGGCATTTTGTTCGGCAAGCGCGCGTCGATTCCGGACGGTTGCCGTCATATCGGTGAAGTCGAGATACTGCGCCTTATTTTTAAGGACTTTCCTTAAAACTCGGATGGTTCGGTCGTTTTCGATCACCAGCTCAAGCGGGCCGACCGGGCCGGAACCGCCGATAAAGCTTAAAAACTCCGCCCGCTGGGAAGCGTCCGTAAAGCGGATGCCGTTTGCAAAGTCGTCGACCCGCAGGCGCCGCACCGGCAGCTTGAACAGGGCGTAAAAGGCACTGTTGCCGCCGTACAGCCAGCCCGTTCGGTCCATGAAAACAAGGCCCTTGGGCAGTTCCTCAAAAACCTTGCCATAGGTGATGGGCGATATATCGAAAAAGCGGTCGTTCAGGGCCGGCAGCGTGAACAAAATGAGCGCAACCGCTGCGGCAATCGGCGTGAAGTCAAAGACCGGGAACGGGAAAACCCAGCGCAGCACACCCATTTTGAAAAAGATGTAGTAGACATTGACCAGCACGGGCAGCAGGGTGACAACGGCGAACAAGCGGGCCATCTTCCGATTTCCCATGAAGCCGCGCTGACTTGTGAACCCGCGCGACAGCATCAGGATGCCGATGAGCCAATAGACATATTGGACGGCCTGCGTCCAGTAAAACAGGGTGCCGAAGCGATCCTTGTAAAAATCAAAATACGCATAAAACCCCATGTGCAGCGGGTTTGTCAGCGTGATGATAAAGGACACGGCAGGCAGCAGCAGCCATAGGGCAGCCGTTTTGCGGGGCGGTGTTTTGTCCTTGGTGTAGATGTAGGCAAAGACAATCAGGCAGAAGCCCAGAAAATGCGCGCCTAAATACTGCAGGACAATAAAAAACCAGCGCAGCTCGACGGTGGGCGAAACCGTCTTGAAAATTTTGGCCAGCATCCAAAGGCAGATCGTTCCCACAACGCCAAGATAGCTGTACAGCAGGGGCGTCTTCTTTGCCCGAAGATAGATATAAAAACTAAAGGAGAAGAGCGCCAGCAGCGCCGAAGAATGATACAAAACGATGCTGTATATCTCGTAGGCAAGCTTGTCGTCAATCGGCATGGCGGCACTCCTTTCTCCAACTTGGCAGACTTTGACTCCAGTATAGCATAGGCACACTAGGCTGATAAAGCAAAAATGCAATCAGATGAAATTCGGCACTCTGAATGACGGTATCCGTCACATCGAGTGCCTTTTTTACACCCATGACAGGACCTTTATCAGGCCGTTGCGCACTGCAAAATGACCGCCGCTGCGTATAAAATAGAAGGCAGCACCGAAATAAACGCCCTCGGCGGAAGAAGGTGGCAGTCTGGCAGCTACGGTTTTTGAAATCAGGAGAAACCCCGTCGGCCGCTATTATTTTGTGCTGCGCGCGGCGGACGGCACGACGCTTGCAACCTCTATCAGCTTCAGCAGCCGGGCGGAGCTTGAAAACTGCCTGGCCTATTTGCGCGAAACGGTGCCGTTTTCAGTGCTGGCGGCGGACGGGGCGGCCCCACGCGGCTCTGCGCATTTTTGTATCGGCGAAAGCCTTGGCGGCACCTGGGATTTTTCACTGATCGGGGGTGACGGCTATCTGATTCTGACCAGTGAGAAATTCACGCGGGCGCGCGATTGTCTGGCGGCAATCAACACCCTTCGGGCGCAGACTTTAGACGCGGGCATTGTCGATACGCTTGTTTAAGACCAATCTGAAATAAGGAGAATGACTATGAGAAAAGCAGTATTTTTTTTGGCGGTTTCCCTTCTGATCGCTTCCCTCTCTGGCTGCGGCGGTAGCAAAGACGAGGGCAAGAGCAGTCCAGCCGACAATCAGGCGGCGGTACAGACCGAAAAGGCGCAGGACGCGAGCGCGCAGGCGCTGAAGTGGCCTGCTGAATTTGACGACTGGGGCATTCCGACGATAGACGACGCCACGGTGGCTTTAGTTGAAGATCGGAGCATGTCCGGCGGCGTCATGACACAGGGCATTAACATCGTTGTGAACCTGTCAAAGCTGCCCAAAGCGGATTTCGATGCATATTGCGCGCAGCTTGAAAAGAGCGGCTTTGTCAAAAACCCGGATTCTCTGGCGGACATCATGCTCTATTACGACAAGTCGATTGACGGCGGCGCCATTGAGCTGATACTGTCCTACTCGGAGGACACAACGACCATCGTTGCCAACAATTCGGCTGTCGCCGCGCAAAACGCCGAGGGCGCGGGCGGCAAAGCAGACTGGCCGGAGTCCGCCAAGGCCATCCCCGTTTTCACCAAGGGCACCTTCAAGGAAACGGTCGAGATGGGCGGCGGGATGTATGCGATTACCTTCACCGGCGTTACGGATGCGGATCTGGACTGGTACCGAGGCGAATTGGATAAGGCCGGGTTTGTAAGTCAGGAAAACGAAGATACCGAGGGCTACGCAAAATGGGACAAAAACATGGCCTATTCCGTCGGCTTCGTCTATGAAAACGGCACCCTTCAGCTTATTGTCATGAGCGGCAGCTACTGATATTGAACATAAAGAACGGGGCGCAAAAGCCCCGTCCCTTGTGACTGTGCAGGCACGCCTGCTTCTGTCTCCCCGACGCATAAGGACCTGACTGGGATATCCCAGTCAGGTCCTTATACCTATTCAAGAACCCGTTTCTTACTTGAAACGATGATAAAAGGCTTTGAGCTCGGCCTTCGTTTCCGGGTCAAGATCGTGCCAGCGGATGCCTTGAATCGCGCCCTCCAGCGCCGATAGGCGCATGATGCAGGCGGAAGGGTCAAGCGCGAGAATACGCAGCCAGGCTTCCCTGCTGCCGACGCGCTTGAGCGCCTCAAACGTGTCGATTCCGACCGCATGAAGCTGCTGCTCGAGCTTTTCGCCGATGTTCGGCAGACTTTGTAATTGGCCCATTTTTACGTCTCCTTTGCGTGCAGACTATTTATTATCATAGCAATAAGCGCCCGTGCCGTCAAGAGGCGCCGCACCGCCGGAACGCGTCCCTCGGCTGCCGGATTTCCTAAATAAGCAGCCCGCCTGTCCTGCCGAGTGTTCTGTCTGACATTTGGGGCATAGCTCATCTGGCGCACCACCTTTTTATTGAATATTGTTGCGGAAATTGCTATAATTTGGTTAAACCTAATTGCTATTTTTCGTGCGTAATGTCATTTGGTGCAATAATTATCGCCATTATCGCGCTATTGGCGAAATAGCTTCGAATTTTGTAATTATTCTAGATAAATTGGGAGTTCAAGCGTATAATGGCATTAATAGCCAAATTATCTGTAATAACATTACAGATAGCGGTAAAGACAGATGGCGGCACTGGAATTAATTAGAAAATATATAGTCATTAACCCCAGCTTGGGAGTACCTACCCATAGGCGATCATTTAACTAGCTTTGCGGCGCTTATACGCCGGGCAAGTTTATTGGTATCCTGAAGGAAATATAGCCTTCAAAATTGTCGCCAGATATGAAAGGATGGATGTTAATATGTATAATAATGTAACGGTCTGGGGTATCCATGCGGGAGCGATGGGCGAAGTTGACAAGCTCTTTCTGAATAAAAGCAATCCTTCCATAGCTATTGGCTGGCCTGAAATGGGTGATTTGTCTTTGATAAAGCAAGATCGCGAGGACTTCAAGGACAAGTTGAAAAAGACATACCCGGAGACAAAAAAAGGAGCGATACCAACATCAGCCGGTATGCTCTACAGATTCATATATGAAATGAAGCAGGGTGATATTGTCATCTACCCTTCTAAACAAGATCGGCAAATCCACATTGGGGAACTTAACGGCGATTATGCCTTCGATACCGGCTATGATAAAGAATATCCGCACTTGCGTAGTGTGAAATGGCTCAAACACTTTTCACGGTCGGATTTCTCTCAAGGCGCGCTTTACGAAATTGGCTCGGCGCTTAGTTTATTCCAAGTGAAAAACTATGCGGATGAATTTATCGCCGCGCTTGAGGGCAAGCCGACCGCAAAGAAGGACGAACCCGACGAGACGGTAACTGATATTCTTGAAGTAACCGAGCAAAGCACGAAAGATTTTATTTATAAAAAGTTATCTAAAGAGCTTAAAGGTCACCCATTTGAGCATTTCGTAGCGCACATATTGAATGTTATCGGATACAATACCAAGGTTTCACCCGAGGGCGGGGACGGCGGCATTGATATTCTCGCCTTTAAGGATGAGCTTGGCATTGAGCCGCCTATTATAAAGGTTCAGGTAAAAAGCAACGACGGCGACGTAACGCCTGAGAAAGTGCAGGCGCTATACGGGACAGTCTCAAACGGCGAATACGGCCTGTTTGTTTCGCTGGGCGGCTATTCAAAGCAGGCAAGAGCATTTGCAAAGTCAAAATCAAATTTGCGTATTATTGACGGTGATGAGCTCATAGAACTGACGCTCAAGCACTATGAAAAGCTGGATTCAAAATACAAAGCAATTATTCCGCTGAAGAACATCTACATACCTACACAGGTTGAGGGGCAATAATAGAATTCATAAGGGCGGTGCCATTATGTCAGTAAAATTGACACAGGTTGAAGCAAATATGTTGATTGATATGCTCAAACAAACTGTTGAAAATAGTAGCTTCTCAAGACGAGTACATCAATTATTTTAAAGACTTTAGAAACTGTATAAATCATTATAGATCATTTGCAGTGGGAACGAATGCTATCGCTATAAATGAAAACGTTTCGATTGAAGATCGAGAACCACTAATGCAAACTAAAGAGGTTTGGCAGTTGATGTTACCAGCTGAGTTTAGATTTATAAATGAGAAAGATCTTGTTTTCAACGTGTATTTACCTGACAAAATATTCGAACTGGATAATAGTGATAAATTGCTTAAAGAGTTCCTATACACACAAAAGAAAAATTTATTGGCATATTCTATGAGAGCAATTCGTCAAGCCGCCTTCTCTTACATAGAAGCAATCGCTTTGATTGGAAGCAATAAAATGTTTACATACAAAAAGAGCTTATTTGATAATGCGGCAGAGTATATAGATATTATTAGCTAAAGAGAGCATTTCTTTCTTGTGTGTCATTCACCCACTTTTCGGACACTAAAGTTAGGAACACCTGCCAAAAGCAGCAGAAAGGCAGAGAAAGGCCAAGGCTGAAAAGGCCAGTGATATCAATGCCTAGAGCGATTTGGACAAAGATAGAAAAAGCAATCTGGCTTTGCGGCATTCAAGGGGCCAGCGGTTCGACCTCACTTATACCCCAAAATCAGATGCAATTATCTTGCAGAGCATTATGGATACGACCTCCTATTTGAACTAATAGGGACGAAGACTGCTAAGATTATTATACCGTTTACACGTGCAAGTTACATACTGAAAGCGAACTCAACCAGCAATTAGAAATAGCCCCTTTGGGGGTATTCGAGCGCATCGATAGCTTTTAAGGGGAGTATTGATATGAGTTTTTTCAGCAAGCGCAAAACAAATCCCAAAAACATTGATGGCGCATTATTGCTCAAGCAGCATGAAGAAGGGGCCCTTGATGATACGTCTTTTCTGAAAGGTTTTGGCAAGGCAACAGTATTTTATTCGACGCCTTATGGTGACCACAAGGACGGAGGCGCACGTTTGTTCGCTCTGCCAGCTTCAGAGGATACAGGCTATCTCCCTGTCTTTTCTTCACCTGAGCGGTTGAAAGAATTCTATGAATATGCGGGCAGAACAGCCTATATGATTATTGAAGGCTCATTTTCAGGTTTTCTTGAAACAACGCGTCAAATGAATGAAAAGGTACCGATAAAAATGGGCGCAGTTATTGACCCCGGATATTTTGGTGTTACAGTAGATGCAAATATGCTTGATGCCGCAATTCGGATGATCGGATAATTTGGCTCATCGGTAATATACATACTTCATGGCGTTCGCTAATAAGACTAGGGGCTGCAGCAACTTGCTGCAGCCCCCTCCGACTGTCCGACGCGCAACAGGCGGGCTGTATTGTTTTTACGCGGTGATCGGATTGAGGATTTATCGTCAGCCAAGTGCTTGGACGCACAAAAAAGTCCCATAAAATGAAGCTTTTTGATGGTCTCCTTTTTGGTGCTTACATTAAAAGCATGTTATGCTTTCCAACTTATGGGCTTCTACGAATCTTTTTGTTTCTTCACGAATTAGTTCTTTATCAATACTATTACTAAATACATATCCTTTTTGACCATCTTTTTCTTCAAGTCTGACGGGGATTCCGAAATAATCCATGTCGTCTTCAAATTGCATCATGGTCATAGTACCCCAAATTTCATTACCATCTTTAGTAATAAAAACCATATCGTTATTATCATCGTAGTGCTTGATTGATATTTGTATCACTTAAAATTACCTCCCCATTGAATAAAGATAATAGAAATCATCATACAATCCGCAACAAGCATCCATACCGGCATTTGCACTCATAGCTTTTGCTAATACGATATCCCATGAACCATACTTGGCAAATGCTTGGTCAGCGGTCATGCCAAACTTATTGTGAAAGATTCTCATATTGCTTTCTACAGCTTTTTCATAGCCACTCATATTACCCGTATCGATGTAACTCTGCAATCTATTCACGTTTCTCTGCTGATTTGCTGCCCTTGCAATTTCCTCGACAGTTAATCCGTTTTGCTGCATTCCTTTTACGATATTATACATTGATTCATTGTCTTTATGATATTGCAATCTGGCTTCTCTCGCTCTTGCGACAATGTCCTTGTCTGTCCAATCAAACTCTGCAAACCTTCCAATTCTTTCAGACAGAGGATTTGGCGAATATCCGTATACAGCATTTGGGTTCTTAAGTATGTCTTTTGCTGACTTAGGATTATCCATGGGGTTCTGTTTATACGTAAATCCTGTACCATCAGCAATCTCCCCCGCGTCCCCTGTGGCACCTTCAGTATAGCCCGGGGGGCTTTTGCCGTCAACAGAAAGCGCGGGACTGTCGAGGGCGGGGTCGCTGACCGTGCTGTCCGGCGGCGCCCCATTTCTGAGCACCTGGAGAAGCGCGTTTCGCGGCGTCGCCTGCGTACCGCCGGGCAGGGTTCCAGATACTTCTGCCGACGTCGCCACGTTCTGCTGTGCGGCGGGCTGCCTTGAAAACAGCGCCTTGCGCCAGACCTCCCGCGCTTGCTGGACTCATCAAATACGCAGCCCGCCTATCCTTGCCGGATAGGCGGGCTGTATGGGGGCATGGCTCACATCAGCCCACAGTGCGGGCCGACAGTTTGTCCTCATAGGGTCAGGTTCTGCGCATTGGGGTTGTAGACAGGACTTTAAAGCGCTGGAACCGAGCAGAAATCCAAAATTATCAGAAGTATCACTAGGGTGATAAGTGCCCCTTACGCTAGGTGTGCGCAATAGTACACTCACTTTAAGTATCTTCGCCGTATATTCCCTTGTCGTGATAAGCAAGTATGATGTTATAAGCAGAATCCGGGTTGTTTACTGCATTTTTAGCCTCTTCTGCCGAAATCTCCAAATTTTTCATCTTAATCATTAGTTCTCCCGAATCATACCTTAGATAATATTTACTATTATCCTTATACAACTCTATTCCTTCATTTTCCATGATCTTATGCATATAAACTTTCCCCTCTTAATCAAAACAGATGTCTAAAGGTGTATGTCCCAATTTTCGCAGGATCAATCACTGCTTCTTTGATACCGCCTATTGTATATCCTCCGGGAAGCCAATATTCTGGCAATGCACCGAGTTCATTTCCTTGTGGAAGCCTTAAACCTGAATATTTTTGTATTTCCACTATGACAGGATTATTTCCTAAATATCCTCCGTCAAAGCCAAGAGCATCCTCAATTTTTGAGATGTCTCCATTACAGGATTTAATAATATTATCTAGTTGATCTCCCGACATTACGAAGGTACCACCTTTACCTCCGATCGTTCCTGTTGGTTCACCCGGCATTATTTTTACTACCCCAGAGTCCTTAAATGATTGCTTATGTCCTTCAATATATTTGTTGCTCAAGTAAGTTTCTGGCTTTTGTTTTTGGCTCTTCGGCAATGATACTATTTGATCTATTTTATCTTGAGTAAGACCTTCATTATCAAATTTTTCTCTTATTTCTTCTGTCGGGGGAACCAGTATCGATTTTCTTACGTCCCCCACGCCCCCTGTGGCACCTTCAGTATAGCCCGGGGGGCTTTTGCCGTCAACAGAAAGCGCGGGACTATCGACGACGGGGCCGCTGACCGTGCTGTCCGGCGGCGCCCCATTTCTGAGCACCTGGAGAAGCGCGTTTTTCCAGCCCCCCTGCGTTTCCGTTGGTAGGGTTCCAGATACTTCTGCTGACGCTGCTGCGTTCTGCCGGATTCACCAAATAAGCAGCCCGCCCATCCGACAAGGACAGGCGGGCTGTATGGTTTCACGCGGTGCAAGTCCTCCGCATTTGCCCAGCAGCGCTGGGCGTTTCCTGGACTTTGGCACAGGTGGTCGGATTGAGGTTTTGGCACCGATCAGGTAGTCGAAAAACGCTAGACAACCAACGGCTTTTATCACCTTGTAGGCGGTTAGTTACTTATGGGCATATGAGTGGGTCACCCAATGCGGGGTTGCACTATGCCCTGTAAAACGGCTGCTGATCTTGTATGGCACTCTGTCCAAAAGCAGAACTAAGCAGAACCATATCCAGAGGCTTTTCGCCTAGGTACGGTTTGCACAGTTCGCCGATTGAGGCAAAAAGTTTCTGCGGCGAAACAGCGGTTCCTAAGACTAACAAATAGCCCGCTTCCTGTCCTCTGACCATCCAGAGCAGATAGGCCGTATCAACAAAACGGTTGCTGTGAAAATATTGTTTAAGCTTCTCCACCATACGGGTCGGGTAGTCCTTCGGCTGGCCGATCATAATGGATTCGTTGCTCTTTGTCGTTTGGAACGGGGCGTTACCGGCTGAAAACAGTGCTTTCCCCAGTACGATATTATCACCGAACGGGTTGAGAACAACGCCCTGATACGGGGTATCACCAGATGTCAGCACCGCTTTGTAGTCATCGAAGGTATATATGATGGTCTGCTGATGACGCCCCTGATTCCACTTGGCAAGTTCGTTGCGGTCGGTAAAAGCCATTAAGTAGTGCGCGCCAGAAGAATCACTGATACCGACCAGTGAAATGGGGCTGTCGCTATTGAGAACAGTACTACCATCAGGGTTTTTAGGTATACTGCGGGTATCAACTTGGACAGGGCATAATAATTTTGCTTGGTGCAGCGCCTCAAAGAACTGCGGCTCTTTTGAAGAGTCGGCTCTCATGAGGCGTATTGCAGTCAGTAAGTTTGGATTTGATATTTCCATTGCTTAATATCCCCTCCCTTTATAAACTCCGTCAGGAAATTTACGAACCTCGCCATGGGCCGGAAAATCAGGATAAGAAAACTCCCATAAGCATCCACACGCTTTGCATTTATACCACTTATCCGCATACCATATCATTTTTTCCTTGCCATCTTGCCATACATAATATGGTTTATCAATTGGAACATCCTCGTAAACGCCTGATAATACTTGATCTTCAAAAAAATGCTTAATATCTTGAAACAACTGCCAAGTATCTATATCGGCTTCATAATGTTCTGCACATTCGCATTCTAATTTCCGAACCATGATGGATTAAACCTCGCTTCCGGTATAAAAATTTGGCTTCCACCGCCCATTAGCATTCCTGCGCCCCCGTTTATCGTCTGTGGGGCCGCAAACCCTTCATAAATTACTGTCCCTTTTGGAACAGTAACTTTAGTCACATACGTAGCAGTATTTCCCCACTCAGGCACCAAAGCAAGATCAAACTGTGATTGCAATCCACCCATTTGAGGTGTACGTGACATGTAGTTGCCGACAATCTCAGCATTTCCTCCATATACCCTGTAAAACACGGTATCTTCCGTCAACACTTTTTTTGTGTAAGTGGAGCCTCTAAAGGTGCTTGCGATTTTGTTCTCTAACGGACCCGGGCTAATCGGAGAATAAATTACGTCTCCCGCATCCCCTGTGGCACCTTCAGTATAGCCCGGGGGGCTTTTGCCGTCAACAGAAAGCGCGGGACTATCGACGACGGAGCCGCTGACCGTGCTGTCCGGCGGCGCCCCATTTCTGAGCACCTGGAGAAGCGCGTTTTGATGAGACTGCCTAGCCTGCTGGATTCAGCAAAAATCAGCCCGCCTGTCCTTGTCGGATAGGCGGGCTGTTAGATTGTAGGGTAATGTACTTCTTAGAAATGTCCCTTATTTTAAGCCGGTTCCATGCTGGTTCAAGGCTTTATCCCACGTGCCCTGACAAAGCCGATAAACACCGACCGGCAAAGCCGTTGGGAGATTGCGGAATGACATAACTTTTTGGGGAGTAGCACGATTTATTATGCCGGATTTTTAGAAGAGCATGTGTTTAAAAGATTCAAGGCATTTAAATCTGTATACCTGTAACCTCCGTAGGTTGAAGTCAACTCTATACACAAGTGCACCTAATATTACATGTGGTGTCTTTATAATTTGATTTTTTCTATGTTGATTTTAACTTCCGACTTATTAACCCACTTAGCATAAATCCCTTTATCTGTTGCATAGTCCATTTTGAATGCCTGAGCTTCGTCTTCCAACAGATTATCGATTTCAATGAGGATTTTGTTTCCCTGGTCTTCAAGAATATTGCCAGCATGCCCTTTATATTCGACCTTGCTAATTGTCTTAAACAGATCAGTTAAGGCCGTCCTATTTACATTTTTAATATAAGCCATACCTTTATATAAACCAAACCCGTTTTGCTCATCCGCTTTATCATATGAAATCAGTGTGACTGTCCCATCTGGTTTTATAGATGCATCATAAATTTTTTTATTATAAATTGCCGTCGTTGTATCTCTCATGATTTTACTCCTTTAAGAAACTGCTATAAACCTCTTTAGGTCTGCATCGTAAATGGCCTCTAATTTCCATGTCCCATTACTTGAAATTTCATATAATTCCGAGCCATCCGTTAACGTCATGTAATTCTTCGCTTTTAATTCCGGGATTATCTGTCCATTCGTAGCTTTAATAAATCCATTGCCTGTAAATGGTTGAGCAGCTTTTGTTGTTCCTCCCATTTCGGGACTATATGGGATTTCCATCTGTGATGAATCCGGTGTTTTAAATCTTATAATTCCTAAAGAACTATCTGTTTTCGGGTTATAAGCAGAATTCGGATAGTCAAAACGCATGCTATTATAAATATCCTTATATGTTTTTAAATGCGATACATCTTCCGCTTTTGCTACGTATCCGCCAACCTGAGTATATGTTCCATCCAAATATTTCTGGATATCCCCAGCAGGAATTACTTTTTGCATCTCTGTGTTCTGATCTGGCATTGGCATACTTTCTCTGACTGCCCTGAGCGTTGACTTTTCAGTATTGCTTAATGTAGCCACATCTTTAAGTCTGAGTGCATTAAACTTATCTAATGTGGTTCCTTGCTTTGCCAAAGTGCCATTAATATTTTTTGCGAAGGCGGATTTAAATTCCGCATCATTACTTACGGTCAGCTCTCCCGCGCCCTCGATGGCACTTTCAGTATAGCCCGGGGGGCTTTTGCCGTCAACTATAAGCGCGGGGCTATCGACGACGGGGGCGCTGACCGTGCTGTCCGGCGGCGCCCCATTTCTGAGCACCCGGAGAAGCGCGTTTCGCGGCGTCGCCTGCGTTTCCGTTGGCAGGGTTCCTGATACTTCTGCCGACGCTGCCACGTTCTGCTCCGCGGCGGGCTGCCTTGAAAACAGCGCCTTGCGCCAGACCTCCCGCGCCTGCTGGATTTCCTGCTGCCTGTTTTGCAGCGCTTGAAGGATGGGATTACCACTGCGCGCAAAGGTGCTCGCGCCGATAGTAAGATCACCTTGCGGTAGAGCAGTGCTTAAAGCGCCGCTTTCTCCACTCCCAGGGGTGTACGTCAATGCACTTTGTGCAGGGGTTGGATTGCTGGCCTCTGCTTTTTTTGCATTGGTATTTTGAGACGCGCTGATGACGGCTTGCTCCTGCGACGTCTGCGGGGAGGCGCTTGTGTTTTCGGATTGGCCTTCTGTATTCTGCGTCAACCGGCTCTCGGTTTCTGCGCTCCGGGATGTCGTATTATTTGTCATTCCAGAATATGAGGCAACGGTTCCGCCCATAAAGCCACCTGAGAGCAGTCCGCCGGCACTGTCGCGCACGACTTGTCCGATCAAATCGAGCATGGCCTTTTCTTCTGCTTTTTGTCTGCTCAAGCCACGCGAGATATAGGTTTGTACCGCTCTGCTGTAGTCCGAGTTTTGGCCCAAAATTACGGCATCCAATATAATGTTTGAAATAGAAGTCAGGGCTTCTTCTGAAGCCTCGACCCCCGCCTGCTTGATGGTGGAATTCAGCAGCGCTCTGATATCTGTTATGTTTTTTGTTTTGAGGAGGTTTCCGACGCTGACTTTTTCAAAGATTACCTCCGCTGCACCTGCTGCAAGTCCCCCCCATATTGCCTGACTGTTTGTCCCGCCGCTGTCAAGAATATCTTTTTGCTTTGCCGCTGCCGCGTTTGCCCCCATAAAGTAGACAGACGCCGACCCCATTGTTGCAATCAAGATCGTACTGTATGCGATAGACATGCCTGTTTGATAGAGAAACGAAGCAGCCCGCCCATCCGGCAAGGACAGGCGGGCTGTATGGTTATTACGCGGTGGTCGGATTGCTGCTTTGACGTCAGTCCGGTGCTTGGAAGCCCGTTACAAGCCGGTACCAAAAGGATTTGTGGCAGTCACCTTATCAGCGTTTCCAAACGCCCAATGTAAGCAAATGAACCGTCCCCTTGCTTGCTGTTCATATCACGAGCAAACCCTGAGCATCAAATGGAACCATTCTCGATCTGTTCTATTATACCCCAGTCCATTTTCTCGGGAAATCGCTCGTTATAGTCGCTTAGCATCTTAAAACTCTGTTGTTCCAAACCCTCATCGTGGCCGAACAATACAGCATACCTTTCCTTAAACTGATTAAACCAATAATATCGGCTGTAAAACAAGTTGCTGATCTCCGATAAGCTATTTTCTTTAATAGCCTTAGTCTCCAGTTGCCCTAAGACATGGACATACTTAAGGTACTTGCCCAACAACGGATCCTCAATCTTCTCTGCTTCTGAATCCTTAAAATTCAGCGCTCGGATAATCTGCTCGATCTTGTCAGCAATTATTATTTCCATGATAATCCTCCTTCTCTATTCCGGGAAGTACTTGACAACGATGTTTATGTTCTTGCTTTTGAAAAAGTCGGTCAATTGTGCAACAGCTTTCGGATCAGAAATAAGCCACTCAACGGTATATCCGACATTATTTGCTGCTTCAACCTGTCTCATGGCTTCTTGTAAAACCTTATTTCTTGCGAAATCAGGTAAGTCATTAACATGGTAAAACGATTTTTGTTGTATGACAAGTTTTCCGTCCATTACGACATCATTTACCATGTTTTCGTACTGAACGTAACCGCCAGTCGGGGATTTAAGATAATAGCTCTCGTTATTGGGATTTATTTTAAGCTCATAAGCATCTACTCTAGGATTAATCTGCTGTATCCTCTGGCCAAAAAATCCCTTTCCTGCAAGTCTGACCTCGACATCTTGTATGCCCCATTTTATTTTTTGAGTATATTGTCCTACGTCCCCCACACCCTCGGTGGCACCTTCAGTATAGCCCGGGGGGCTTTTGCCGTCAACTATAAGCGCGGGGCTATCGACGACGGGGTCGCTGACCGTGCTGTCCGGCGGTGCCCCATTTCTGAGCACCTGAAGAAGCGCGTTTCGCGGCGTGGCCTGCGTACCGCCGGGCAGGGTTCCGGATACTTCTGCCGACGCTGCCGCATTCTGCTGTGCGGTGGGTTGCCTTGAAAACAACGCCGCGCGCCAGCTCTCCCGCGCCTGCTGGATTTCCTGCTGCCTATTTTGCAGCGCTTGGAAGATTGGATTGCCACTGCGTGCAAAGGTACTCGCACCGATAGTAAGATCACCTTGCGGTACAGCATTGCTTAAAGCGCCGCTTTCTCCAGTCTCAGGGGCTTGCGTCAATACACTTTGCGCAGGGGTTGGATTGCTGGCCTCTGCTTTTTTTGCATCGGTATTTTGAGACGCGCTGATGACGGCTTGCTCCTGCGACGTCTGCGGGGAGGCGCTTGTGTTTTCGGATTGGCTTTCTGTATTCTGCTCAATCTGTGAGCTTGCACCGCTCACTGTTGCTATTGTTTCATCCGCAGCCATTTCTCCAGCGGTTTTACCAGACTTACTAGCCACGCCTGTACCCTGCATGACCATGGATATGAAAGAGCCTATAGCGGCTGAGTAAATAGCATCACTGGAAATTTCCTTAAAGCTGCGCGTGTCTTGATTGATAATCAGTTTGTTCGCGTATGCTTCGGCATATTCAGCAAGCCATTCTTCAAAGCCCTCACCAAGCATATCCGCAAGGCTGAGCACAGCCTTTTGAACGGACGGATCTTTTGCATAGTTGGATATAGCAGACTTCAGCCAGTCATCGGTCCAGCCTTTTCCGAAAATACCGCCAAGTCCGTCAAATATTTTCTCTGTTGCGGCCTCAGAAAGCCCTATGACCGTGCCATATGCAAGCGCAGTTTCTGCATCAGCACCGTTTAACAGTGCTTCATTTGTGGCATTTCCAGCAGCCCCCGTTGCCACGATGAACAGGGACGAACCCGGAAGAATGTAGTTAGACACGATTGCTGGGGCCATCCCACCGAGGCCCTCCGCGATTTTCCCTAGATCTTGCATCCCCTTGTCATTGTCATAACCGTATTGAGATAAGCCCTTCTTGTAATCCCTTCCCCAATCGACATACGTTTCAAGCGGCTTATCTGACTGTTCTTTTGCTATCTTTTCTCTATTCAGCGTAAAGTTAGACGGCGCCCAATGCTCTGTGTCTTCTCCTGTAAGTCCGGCACTTAGCGCATCGTCCATTTTATTCTGAGCTGCAGCAGTGGCGTACGCCCCTTTAGCATACTCCTGGCCAAGATACCCCACATAGTTTGCCGCTCCTCTTGCCACGTCGATCGCGCCGGAAATGCTCCTCCCGGCCAGATATTCAGCGGCCCTTTGGGTTTCGGGATTCGTATTGATCAGAGCCAATGGAAGCGTTGTGTCGGTGTTGCCGGAAGAATAGCGTACGATTTTTTCAAATAATGACTCCTCATTTGTTGTAGGCGCATTTGTCTCCGAAATGGTCGGGGTACTTGCGGTGTTTTGGGCTGCGCTGAGTGCAGGGGGCACTGCCGGGAGTCTGATTCCCTGTGCCAATCTGGTTTTGGCATCCGGGATGTACTGGGTCGGTCTCTGGACCCCACCTGTCGAAAGCGCTTTAAAAAGCGCCGTGTCCGTTGCCTTTTGTTCCGTCTTAAACGCATCAAGCACGGGCCTCCAACTGTCAGGCCCGGCGTTCATAAGGCCCGGAGCAATCCTTCCCGCGCGCTGCGTCGTGTCGGCGGTCGTTCCCATATAGGCGGTCGTTGAAGGACTGGTCTGTTTGACCGGCGGGGTTTCGCTGCTGCGCGTGCTGCCGGTTCTCGGCTGGTAAAGCAGCTTCTGTTCCTGCAGCCGCCTGCGTTCGGCCCGAAGCTCCGGGTCATTCGGACTTGTTTTCAGCGCGGCGGCGTTCTGTGCAATGAGCCGGTCGAGATAGCCTGTCCGCACCGCACTGTCCCTGCCGGATTGCTCGCTTGTTCCCATCAGTTCGAGCGCCCCCTTTCCCAGGTCGGGTTCTGCCAAATTTCTAACTTCAATCTGTTTCCTCCTTCTCTAAAGCAAGAGCCGACATGGCGGAAAAATTCCCCCGTGTCGGCTCAATGGCTCTGATGTATGCGGTTGTACGCTGTTCGGACGAAAGCCGGGCGCCCTTTGGCCCCGCCCGCTTTCAGGCCTCGTTCTGCTTTTCTCTGCACGCCCGTTCGGACTCATATTTGCAGTCCGGGTACGTGCAGGCAAGACAGCGGTCAATGTTCTCCGGCGTTGCGCTGCGGTTTGGCCGCCCCGCTTTTTTACCGCCGGGGGGCCGCATGGGGTAGGCCCAGGGCCTTGTGGCATAGACATTTATTTCAGTCTCCAATTTTTATCGCCTCCTGTGATGCGAAGGGTGTTGCCGCGGCTGCGCTCATAAATCCGGCTGCCGAGCGCTTCGTCAATGTCCAGCAGCTTTTCCGGCGTGCGCTCCGTGCTGATGAGCGTGAGGCGCCGCTTGTCAATGTAGCGGGCGTTCAGGATTTCAAAGGCGAGGTTAATATCCGCCTGCGTGGGGACAAGCTCTCTGGCCCGGCCTGTGGCCTCATCGACCTGCTTCGGCATTTTGAAAAAGTCGTCAATGTACAGAACCGGCACGGTTTTGAGCGGATCGATCAGCCGGGCATATTCCGCCGCATCGTTGACGCACGCTTTGAGCCGGACCGCCTCGTCCCGCCAGCGCATATAGCGCAGCTCCAGCCCCGCCTTGAGCAACTGTGCGCAGATGGCGGTGCACAGGTGGGTTTTGCCGCTGCCGACCGCCCCGCAGATGAGAAACCATTTACCCGCGGGGTCCGCGGCGTAGCGCAGGGCGCGGGACTTGGCCTCCGCCTGCCAGGGCTCCGGCGTTTGAAACGTCTCGAAGCTGCAGGCCTCCAGTGCGGCTTGGAGGCCGCTTTCCGCGATGCGGAGCAGACTGCGGCGCTTCGGCATACAGCCACAGGCCACACAGCGGACGTCCCCCGCCGAAACGACGGCCTCGAAGCCCTTGTTTTTGCACACCGGGCAGTCAAAACCCTTGAGCGCGCCCGGCAGCGCGTTGATCGCCTCGGCCTTCATCTGCGCCGGGTCACTCGGGCAGATGCCAACGTTCTGCGGCAGCTCTGCCAGAATCTGTGCAACTGTCTCCATGCCTGCTCCTTTCCGGCTCCGCCGTTTTTGCCTGTTTTTTTCTTTCCTGACCTAAACTATCCTGACCTATCCTATCCTTACCTATCCTATCCTGACCTATCCTATCCTGCGTCAACGGCGCGTCGACGGCTTCGTCACGGCCCTGTGACGGGCACGGGACGCAGTCGGTATAGGCCCCGTCCGCCTTGACGTCAAGGGCCGCTTTTTCCTCGGTGTACAGGGTTTCCCGATAGGTATCGCGGCGGATGTAGTTGTGAACCCGCCAGTGCTTAATGACAACGACGCCGGAATCGAAGGCCAGAATAAAGCGCTTTTGCAGCAGCAGCGCCCTGTCCGCCTCCGAGGCGCCAATCACGTGCTGAATCATTCTGGCATTGTTGATGAAGCCGTCGTCATCGGCCCGCATATTCAGATGGAAATACAGGCATTGCGCCGACAGCGGCATGTCCAGAAACGCGTCGCTGTCGACGATGGTCTTTGCGAACATTCTGCGTTCCGCCAACCCGTCACCTCCCGTCGGCTCTTTGCTAGCCGTCAAATTTCAAGTCAAAGCCCAGCGCGGCAAATTTCTCCCGCGCCGTGAGCTCGCGCCACTCGTCGTCGATGCAGTCCGGACAGACGGCGCGTCCGTCATACTGTCCGTAGGCCGTGAAGGGCGCGATGGCCTGTCCGCAGCGCGCGCAAAGCGGCGCCCTGTCAATCCGCAGGGCCGCGGGGTAGCCTGTCCGCTCGATCTGCGTGACGAGCACATGCTGCAATTGCTCCATATCAGGCCCCGCCCCCCTTGTGCCTCATTGCGGCGCCCCCTTTTCGGAGAGCAGCCAGGCAAAATTGACCTTCGAGATATAACGGCCCTTGAAGGGAAATTCCTTCAGCACCGTCTTGCGGGACAGGCCCGTGCAGTTTTCAATGTCCTGCTTCGTCAGGGTCTCCCGGCCCGGAAACAGCGCGTTGAGGTGTTCCAGATTCAGCCGGAACGTGGGCGGCTCTATCGGCATTGCGCGCGCCCCCCCTTCGGGTGTAACAGCGCCCGCGCCTCGCAGACAGGGCAGACAAAGGCGAGCTGCGGGTTCCGCAGACGGCTGACGTTCCAGCGCAGGCCGCAGACGGCGCAGTGCTGATGGTGTCGTTCCATGTTGTGCGCTCCTTTCCGGGATGCTTTGCTAGACCGCGGCCTCGTCAATGAGCGCATTGAGCGCGCGGGTGAGCGCCCGCTCGGCGTTTTTCGGGCTGCGGTGGCCGTTTAGCACCGCGCTGAGATATTTGGGATTCCAGCCCACCTGCTCGGCGAGCCTGTTTGCGGTGATGTTGTAGCGGTGCATTGTCCCGACGAGCACCGCCGTCCACAGTTCAGGCATACATTATTCATCCCCTTTCAATTAATAGTTGACTTTGGTTAGCTTTGGGGGTAGAATGGGGCTATAGGAAAATTGTGCCTCCTAAAAGCTGACCGTCCAGAAAGATAACCGCAGTTAGCTCTCTTCTGATAGAATAGCGCACTTTGGTTATTTTTTCAAGTCTAATTGGCGTAATTTGGTTAGCTTCTATGTTTTGCACACAAAAAGGGGTTATCTGTTGTGTTTTTTGATACATTTAAGGCACTGTGCGACCGGCGCGGGGTCAGCTGCAAGCGGGCTGTCACCGACATGGGGCTTTCAAACTCTCTGGCGACCAAATGGAAAAAAACAGGCGCGACGCCCCAGGGCGACACGCTTAACAAGATTGCAAATTATTTCGGCGTCTCGGTTGATTCCCTGCTGGGGCCGGACCCCCGCCAGCGGGCCGCGGAGCTTGCGGAGGGCGGGGCGAGCTTCGCCATTCTCGAGGACGCGCGGCTGGTGCAGTTTCCCGTCATCGGCTCGATCTCCGCGGGCTACGGCTGCGTGGCGGTTGAAAAATACACGGGGGACATTGAGCTGATTCCCTTCGCGGGGCTGCGCGGTCATCCGGAGGAGTATTTCGTGCTTCAGGTCGAGGGCGACAGCATGTATCCCCGCCTGATCGACGGCGACCGGGTGCTCGTGCGCCGGGCCAGCATGGTCGAAAACGGCAAAATCGCCGTCGTGATCTACAACGGCGAGGAAGCGACGATTAAGAAGGTCAAATATTTGCAGGGCAAGGCGCTGGAGCTGATCCCGTTTAACCCCGAATACAAGGTCAAGTGCATCGAGGGCGCGGAGCTTGAGCACTGCCACATCATCGGCGAAGTCATCCAGCTGATCCGCAACCTGTAGGAACGAAGCGGGGGAGCGGGACAGGGGGGCACGCCCCTATATAAAACCGCCTCCTCGGAACAAGGCATCCTTTCTATTCAAAATCCCTTAGATCGAACGATTTTGACGGAAATGGATCTTGAGATCAAAAAGGTCACAAGCGATACCATGCAAAATAGCAGCAATAAAAGTTGGGTATTTAAGTCCATAGCCTTTAAATACTTATACCCATAGGTGAAGACCAATAAAGAAGCCAAAATAATGATACCCCTGCCGGACATTCTCCCTTTGATAACGCCCTGTTGATAAATAAAGGGAATTTGCAAAGACAGCAGCAGCAGAAACGCGGCGATGCCTACAATAGCCGCTGTTAATACATCGTCAACAACAAAAGGAAGTTGAAAAACAAACATAACCATTGACTGCAGAACTATACCAAGTATAACAAGGCAACAGCCGACTAGAAAAATAGCAAAATATCGTGCTGTCACAATTTCATTTATAGTAAGCGGTAAAAGATTATACAGATGTCGCGACGCATCATTTTGACTAAGTACATCAAACGGCAAGGGTATAACACTCATTGAGAAGAAGAGTGCTGACATTAAGGTTGCATATATAATATTTTGAGTGAAATAAGCAAATACAACTGCCGCAAGCAAAGGATACGCCATCAATTTAATATGGCCTTCATAAAACGACAATTCAAGTTTGATTGCTTTCTTCATTTTTATAACTCCTATCGAGTAAAATCATAATATCATCTAATTCAGCTGGCAAAGCGCTAAATCGGTTGGATTCTGGCACTTTCTCTTTTTTTATTAAAGCGCTAAAAATATGACCGTCAATGGAAAAATAAATGGCCTCGCTGTTTATTCTATCTGCATCTTCAATGTTCCCATGAATAATGCAACAATCGGTTAACGCACTTTTTTCGCTATATAAACAAAGTTTCCCTTCCACCAAAAACGCCACAAAATCTGCAACTTTATCTAAATCCGATGTTATATGAGAGGAAAATAAAATACTGTGTTTTCCATCTGATACGTATTGTTTAAAATAGATGAGCAATTCCCGCCGTGAAACCGGGTCAAGGCCGCTTGTTGGCTCATCAAGCACCAATAGCTTTGCATCATAAGCACATGCAAATGAAATCATGAGCTTGACTTTCATGCCTCGCGACAATTCAGAGATCTTTTTATTTGCTTCGAGATTAAAAAACATTAAATGATTGTGATATTTTTTTGTATCCCAATTGGAATAAAACTGGCCCATATTCTTTTCGATAGAAATTGGGGTCCACATATTTGGAAAAGGGATTGCGTCGGTTACTATTCCCACGAATTGTTTGACGGACACAGCCTTATTTGATTTTCCAAGCACATACACCTGCCCGGAATCCGCTTCTATTTCATTATTAATGACTTGAAGCAGCGTTGTTTTTCCGGCGCCATTTTGGCCCAACAAACCCATAATTTTACCCATAGGTAGGCTTATGTTGATGTTCTCCAATAAAAATGACGGGTACTTCTTAGAAATATTGACTAACTCTAAGGCATTCATAGCAGCCGCCCTCTCTTATCCAAGTTTCATAACTAATTCCATATTCCCACCAAATGTTTGATAAAAATATGTCTTTTATCCCCAAATTGTACCTTATCCTACTTTTAATATTTTGTCAAACGCCCCCGTGGGTGCGTTGGTAATCGCGTTTTCATGAAATTATTAGTTGCTCAGTTGCTGGTTATGCTTTTTACCACAAACGCCCCTCCTTGCGCCACGTTCATCGCCCCCAACTGCCTATAAACCACACAAACCGCGCCTTTTGCGATGCAGGAGGCGCTTTTTTGCGCCCATGACTTCCAAATAAAAATCGTGTAAAAATTAATGTAAAGCTCACTTGACATTTTGTGCTGATGGTGCTATGCTCTTAATGTAAAGTTAACTTTACATATTTTAGACAGAAAGGGGCCTGCGTGCTTGAACAACAACATGAAGCTTCTGCGGGAGCAATTCGGATACACCCAGCAATATGTAGCCGACAGTGTCGGGGTCTCCAGACAGACCATTATTTCGCTGGAGGCCGGAAAATACAATCCGTCCATTTTTCTGGCCTACCACATCGCACAACTGTTTAACACGAGCATCGAAAGCGTATTTATTTTTGAGGAGGCGCACTATGAACATTGAAAGATCCATTAAAAGGAGCTCTGTCTTTTATCTTATTTTCATGTTAATTGGGCTGGCGGCGGCCATCACGGGCTTTGTTTTTGACTACCACCGGGAGCTGATGACAGGTCTGACCTGCGGCTTTCTGCCAACCGGGGCGGGCGGACTGATCCTGTCTCAGTATTCCAAGAAAAGCCCACAGATGCAAAAGAACATCCAGCTTGAAAATGAAGAGCGGAACAAGTTCATTAACGCCAGGGCGGGGCATACCGCGTTTTGGGTCAGCTATTGGTATATCTTTATCGCAACCATTGCCTATAACCTCGTCACAATTCCGCTTCTGCCGTTTCTGATCGTGACCCTGTTCTTCATGCCGACGGTCTATTTCACCGCGGTGGGGATCTACCACAAAAAATATTGAGCGGCACACGCAAATGCAACGGCACAGGGGCTTTCCCTGTGCCGTTTTTTCGCCGCCTTTTGCACTTAATCTTTGGCAAATCCTGCATATTTTTTGTTGAAAAACGTCGAAAAAAGGCTTATACTGATTAAAAACATAACCCCGCGCGCGTTCCGGCACCCGCCCTCGCTTTTCCGCCGCAATCCCCGTATTAACAACTTCTATTTTTGGAGGGATTTTTTTGAAACGGACAGGTAAAAGTATTTTGTCGGCCCTGCTGATCGCCGCTTTTGTATTGGCCTTGCTGCCGATATTTGAGCTTACTTCTCAGGCAAAACTATCGCCTACGGGCACCCTCGGCCTCACACTGGGCAGCGCAACTTATTCCGGCGGCAGCTATTACTACAACAGCGCTCTTGTGACGGAAAGCACGGACGGCGCTGGGATTAAGACCATTTTGGTCAGCTTCTCCGGCACTGTGGGCGATACGGACGAGATTATACTGCCGGCTTTGCCGACCGGCTTTACCCTCTCAACCAGCTCGAGTACCAACCCGTATTCAAAGCGCCTGAGCCTTGCCGATTCCGTCACGGCGACCGAGGTGCAGGATTATATTCGAAGCATCGGTTTCCGAATTTCGAACGCGGCGCAGTCGGTGAACATCACCGTCACGACGGACAGCGTGGCCTATGACACGTTTTATAATGCCGCGACCGGGCACTATTACCAGTACATACCCGACACGACAACCGGCTGGACGGACGCCTATGACAACGCGAAGGCGCTGCACTACATGGGCCGGACGGGCTACCTTGCAACTGTCACGACCGTTGAGGAGGACAGCTTTATAAACACACTGGCCGCCGGAAAGACGGGCTGGCTGGGCGGTACGATTCTGCAAAACACCGGCGGCACCGATGCGCTGTACTACGACGGCTTCGATACGAGCCAGGTCGTTTCTTCCGGCTGGTACTGGGCCTGCGGACCTGAAAAGGGCACTACCTTCTACAATGTGAATTCGCTTTACCCCAGCGCCGACCAAACCGACGCCAGCGGCACGGACGCCAATAACAGCACGACCTATTACAACTGGGCGCGCGGGTCGATATCCTATGAGCCGAACAATAAAACGGCGTCGGTTGATACCGCCAACGCCGATTACGAAACCTGCCTGACGACCCTGAATGTCGCGGGCAACCAAGGGAAAAGCGGCACTGCGTTTTCCTGGAACGACAAGCGCTATGACGCCGCCGGAAGTGGCGAGTGGGATGCAAACGGCTACTTCGTGGAATACGGCGACTTGACAACGGGCGACAGCGGAGCAGGCAGCGCCGCCTACAGCTCGGCCAGCGGCACCCCGGCGGGTCAAACTGAAATCGTACTGGACAACGTTATCTGGACAAGCAGCGACACCTACACCTGCGACCTCACGCTGCCGGTATCCGCAGCAATGGTGACCATCTCCGTTGACAGCGGTTCTTTCTCTGTTCCGTCGCTCGGCACCGCGCTCAATTTCCTCGGCGGCACAAGCGGAGCAAACTACCTCGACAGCTATGACGCCAACGCCCGGTATGACAGCGCCGTCTTTTCCTTTACGAGCGTTTCCGAGGCCGAGGCCCTGCTCAGCGAGATTCTCTACACGCCTGACGGCACGACCAAGCAGACCATTACCGCCACATCGAGCGCCGTTGCCCCGACCGAGGATGACCTGTATTTCGGCGGGCACTTCTCCCGTTATGCGCGCGAAAACACCTATGCGAGAGAAACCCCCGGCCTAAGCTGGCCGCAAGCCGTTCTGGCCGCCGGGGACACCCCCGACCCCTACTTTGGCGGACGGGGCTACCTCGCCACCGTCACATCCCAAGCGGAAAACACCATCCTTCTCAAGCTCGTCGATACGGGCGCCGCGACGGGCGATCATTACAATCATGCCTGGCTGGGCGGTCTGTGGCAGAGAAATACAGGCACTTACAATGCACCCAGCATTACTCGGGGAACCGACGGCCATGAGATCAGCTATGCTGATATTCTGAACGCTTTAAACCTTGGTGGTCCTCCTTCTGTATTCCTCCTGCTGCCGAGGTACACCGATAGCTTTCCCGTGACAAAGAATATAGGGGACGATTCCGAGACTGTCCTCTACTACTGGATCGACGGGCCGGAGGCCGGGGAGGAAATCCAAAACAACACGGGAACCTTCGCGCCCTGGCATTCCTTTGAACCGAACACCGGCGACTTTACCTACATCGGTTGGGAGGGTGCCTATTGGGATGATGCTGCCGGTCTAGGCAGCACGATGGGCTACATCGTCGAGTTTTCCGCTTTCGACGGCGGCTCGACGACCGGCGTCATCAAGACCACCACAAAGTCCGTCTCCGTCACGGAAATCGGCCCTGCCGTGGTGACAGATACGTCCGTGCCTGTTTTTGTTGACGGCACCGCCTATCCGATCGGCAGACTCTCTACGCAGATTAGCCCCGATACGGGCCTTATGATGACGGTCGTCACACCGGAAAACGACGCGCTGAAGGCACGGCTTGAAACCGCCTCGAAAAGCGTCCTGATCCCGATTCCGACGCAGAGCGGCACTGCCGCGCAGGGCGCTGTCGTCACCGGAAAGGTGCTGGATATGGCGGCGCAAAAGCACATTCCGATCACGGTACAGGCCGGCGGTATCCGCTACATTCTCCGCTCGGGCGCCATTCCGACGGCGGCACTTGCCGGAACCCTCGGCGTGTCGGACGACAAGCTCGACAGCCTCAGCCTCAGCCTGAGCATCTCCGACTGCACGAGCACCGAGCTTGGGCTTGTTCAAAACGCGGATACCGCGGGTTCCTGGTCCTTGCTGCTGTCGCCGACCGCCTTTACCGTGACGGCAAGCTGCAACGGCAAAACCGTAACCGTTCCGCTTTTCGACCGCTATGTCGCGCGCATTGTGCCGATTCCGACCGACGTTGACCCCGCCAAGGTCACAACGGCCCTTGTTGTAACCGAGACGGGCGCCACCCGCCACGTGCCGACGGATGTTTATCGGGACGCCGACGGCCTCTGGTATGCCCGCATCAGCAGCGTCACAAACTCTGTCTACGCGCTGGTGTCAAACGACGCGGGCTTTACGGACGCTGCGGGCAAGTGGTATGAAGCGGCCGTGACGGAAATGGCGGAGCGCATGATCTTAAACGGACGCAGCAGTGACCTTTTTGACGGCGGCAGCAGCATCACCCGTGCGGAATTCGCCGCGGTGATCGTCCGCGCCCTCGGTCTGCCGGAAACCGGCGTTTCAAGCTTCTCCGACCTGTCCGCCGCCGACTGGTACTTCGGCGCTGTGGGCACGGCCTACACCTACAAAATCGTCAGCGGCAGAGGGGACGGCCGCTTTGATCCGAACGCCGCCATCACCCGCGAAGAGGCTATGGCCATGATTGCGCGCGCGGCGCGTGTCGCCGAGTTTGACGGCCAGGCCGCCTCCGGCACGGCAGGCTTTACAGACCTCGGCAAGGTCAGCGCCTGGGCGCTCGCCTCGGCGGAATTTAACCTTGCAAACGGCCTGATCAAGGGCGCGGACGGTCTGATCCGCCCCGCCGACAATATCACCCGCGCAGAGGCGGCCACCGTCGTGCTCCGTCTGCTGCAAAAAGCGGATCTAATCGATATCCGCACGCAGACCTGAGCGCCTTCAATCATCAGCCGCGGGCAAGCGGTGTCTGTGAGGAATTCGTAAATGGCAACGATTAAAAAAAGCAGGTTTTCAAAGGTGGCGGAGCTTCTGCTGCTGGCGCTCATCCTAATAGGTTTCGCTGCGATTATCATCAGAACCGTCAGCTCGAACTTCGGCGTGCCGAAGGCCGTTGAGGGGGTGCTGGATCTCTCCGACTGGCACTTTGATAAAAGCGGTACCGTCATGCTCGGCGGCAAATGGGCGTTCTACTGGGACAGACTCGGCGCGCCGGAGCCCGGCGTTTCGCCCGATCTTTACGCCAAGGTTCCCGCGGTTTGGAACAGCTACACGCTAAACGGCGAAAAGCTGCCCGGCTTTGGCTGCGCCACCTACAGCCTGCGCGTCGAGGTCGCCGGAGAAGAGCCGCTTGCCATCCGGATGCCGCCCTGCTCCACGGCCTATGCGCTATACGTTGACGGCACGCTCCTTGCCAAAAACGGCACCGTCAGCCGCACGGCAGAGGGTTTTAACCCGGCCTACGAGCCGGAGAGTGTGACCTTCACCCCAAAGAGCGACAGCTTTACACTTACACTGCTCGTTTCCAATTTCGTCTACGCCCGTGGCGGTGTCTGGTATCCGCCTGTTCTGGGAACCCCCGAGCAGATTGCCTCTATTGACCGGTACATTGAGTGGCAGAGCTGGTTTCTGATCGGCAGCTTTAACGCGATTGCGCTGTTTTGCTTCTGCTTCTGCGTGTTTGCCAGAGCCAAAAGGCCGCTCCTGCTGTTTGCGTTTCTGGCGCTGGATGTCGCGCTGCGAACCTCGATTTACGGCTCCTATGCACTGAGTACCGTGCTGCCGTTTCGGCTGGTGGTTATCGCCGACTATCTGACGCTCATCTGGATTCTGTCGCTGATTGCGCTTTTTCTGCTCAACCTCGCAGATTTTCACCACTATAGAAAAATTCGTCCCGTAATCCTCACGATTGCCACGCTCCTGTCGATCTTCATTGCGGCAACACCGATTCATGTTTTTACACAGACCACCTTGTATCTGGAGCTTTATATGGTGGCGCTTTCCATCTATGTTTTTTGCCGCCTTTTGACAAGCCGTGTCCGTTCCAAGACCGCCATTGCGCTGGGCGCGGCGGCATTCATCCTGTGCGGCATCTATGACGTGCTGTATCAGGGCTGCTATGTGATGGGGGTTTCCGAACTATCCTCGGTCGGCTTTTTTATCATGCTCTGCACCTGGGGCATTGTCCTTGCCCAGGCCTATGCCGAGCTGAGCACCTATGCCAGCGTGTCCGCCGAAAAGGCGCACGCCGCCGAAATTGCATTTTTACAGGCGCAGATCAAGCCGCATTTTCTCTATAACACCCTCAATGTCATCGCAACCCTGTGTCGGCTTGACGGCGCATATGCCGAAAAGCTGACGCTTGACCTTGCCAAATATCTGCGCTATTCCTTTGAGTTTAATAACTTCTCCAAATTCATCAGCTTTTCCGCGGAGCTTGAATTTGTCGAGACCTATGTCAAGATTGAGCAGGCCCGCTTTGTAGACGCGTTTGACTTTGTTTTAGATCTTTGTGACACCACGGGGCTTGTGGTGCCGCCCTTGTCCATCCAGCCGCTCGTCGAAAACGCCATCCGCCACGGCATCCGTCAAAAGGAGGCCTTCGGCACGGTCGTCCTATCGGTGAAAGAGGAAAAAGACGGCTATAGCATCACGGTTTCGGACGACGGGGTCGGCATCCCCCCGGAGAAGCTCTCGGCGCTCAGGCAGGGCGTCCGGGGCGAGAACGCGGGCGTCGGGCTTTTGAACGTCAAGCAGCGCATTGAAAATCTGCGCGGGGCGCGCTTTGCGATAGACAGCAGCCCCGGGCAGGGCACAAGCATCACAATCACAATCCCGAAAAATATTCAGGAATTGAATGCGCAGGGACCGAAGGCGCCCGAGCAGCTGTTGTTTTTCGACGAGAAAGAGGGCAGAAAATGAAGGCGGTTTTGATTGACGACGAATACTACGCGCTGCAGGGTCTTAAAATGCGGCTCGATGAGATCGGCGGCATCGACGTCGTGGGCATGTTCACAACCGGAAAGCAGGCGCTTGAAAAGCTCGAGGCCCTCCGGCCGGACGTGGTTTTTCTGGACATCGAGCTGCCGAGCACGTCCGGGATTGAGCTGTTTTCAAGGATCGTCGAGCTGCTTGGCGAGGTGAAGGTCGTGTTCACCACGGCCTACACCCAGTATGCGGTGGAGGCGTTCGAGCTCAACGCGCTGGATTATATCGTCAAGCCCATCGAAAAGGAGCGGCTGCTGAAAACGCTGGAGCGGCTGGAGGCCGTCCAGCCGCCTTCCCCGGAGGACGACCGCAAAACGGCGGTCAACTGTTTCGGCAAGCTCTCGGTTCTCATCGACGGGCGCGAGGTCAACCTCGGTCTGCGGCGAAAGTCCGAGGAGCTTCTGGCCTATCTGATCTATGCGGAGGGCAGCTTCGTTGCCAAGGAGAAGATCATGGAGGCCCTCTGGCCCGAGGTCGATAAGGATAAGGCGGCGAACAACCTCTACGTCGCGTTTTACAACCTCAAGCGGCAGCCGCTGGGCGCGCTGACCGAATCGCTCGAATCCGTCCGGGGCAAGATGCGCCTGCGTCAGAACGAGGCGGTTTTTTGCGACCTGCACGACTTCAAGCGGCTGGCACAGCGCTGCACCAGCGTGGGACAGGCGTCCGTCGAGGCGGCCCGAAAGGCCATCGCGCTTTACAAGGGCGCGCTGTTTGAGGAAAACTACTACGACTGGGCGGTGCTCCCGCAGGCCGAGCTGGAAGTCCAATATCTGGACCTGCTTGAAAAAACAATCCGCTACTGTAACGACAGCGGCGATGACACCGGCGCGCGATACCTCGAGGCCAAACGGGCCGGGTACGAAAGCGCCTGACCGGACAGCCGCGGCAGGGCCTCGAAAGAAGTTTAATCTTTCGGGGCTTTTTTGTCTAATTAGGGCGAAAATCGCCGCCGAATTAAGATCTCAGTAAGATTTGCTCCTATATAATGACAGTCAAGAGTCGAGTTTGGGAGGTATTTGCCCTTGACTGCAGTGATACTCATCCGGGATGGGCAGATCGCGCGGCTTCTTGAGCGGCAGCTCAAGGCCCTCCGAAGCGACTGTGCCGTCGTCATTCTGAAGGAGCCGGGCAAGGCCCTGCGGCATCTTGAGGATACCCCGGCCGACGCGGTGTTTCTCGATATCGACGGCGAGGCCGACTGGCAGGGGGTCTGCGGGATGGTAAAGGTTGCCGCCCGGAACACCAGCCTTGTGCTTCTCAGCGACGATTCGCTCAACGCGGTGAAGGCCTTTGAGGCGGGCGCCGCCGATTTTATCACAAAGCCTGTCGAGCACAAACGGCTTGAGCAGGCGGTCCTTCGGTGCGCACGGGTCGGCTAGGCCGGGAAATCGGGGAGATGCAGGCTTTATCAAGTGGGTCTTTCCGGGGATGCATTCATTCATATGGGAGGGGGAATCGACTTGGCTGAGGTTTATAGAATCCGAGAATATCAAAGCTTCACCCGCGAAATAACGCCGTCTGACGACCGCTTTGTGCCGATGGACCGGCAGAGCTTCGACGTGCTGGAGGCCTTTGTGCTGGCTAATCAAAGCGTAGACGAGCCCGACGCGGTCGAGCTGATGACGCTTTCCGACAGCAGCGACGTCGGCAAAATCATCTCGGTGAGAAACTATGTCGGCGCCCTCACGCTGACCGACGGCACCAAGATACAAATCCTGCCGAAGCTATACACCGGGGACGCCGAGCCCCTGTCGGAAACAAAGCGGCTTTTCTTTGAAATGCTCCGAACCGTCAAGGAGCTGCCGTGTAAGCTCTTCGATTATCCGAATCTGCTCAATGCCTCCACGGATCTGTTTGACTGCTTTGTTCGGATGTTTCTGGACGAAGTCATCCATATGAGCCAGCGGGGTCTTCGCTCAAGCTATATCATCAGCAACGACAGACCGCACCTGCACAAGAGCAGCCTTGCCGCCTCCCCGAAAACGCAGACCACGGTTCTCCGAACGGGGCGGCAGTTTGCCGATTATGACAGCTTCGGCATCGACTGTCCCGAAAACAGGCTGCTCAAATCCACGCTCTGCTATCTGCTGAAGAAAACGACCAACGTCCGGAACCATAAGGACTGCGCCATGCTGCTGCCCGCCTTCGACCGGGTGGCAAACGCGACAAATTATGAGGCGGAGTTTTCAAAATGTATCATCGACCGCAGCCGGGCCAGCTACGAAAACGCCCTGCGCTGGTGCCGCGTATTTATGATGAATCGGCGCTTCACTGCCTATCTCGGCTGCGAGGTGACCTATTCGCTCCTGTTTCCGATGCAGACCGCCTTTGAGAGCTATGTCGGGGCGGTGTTCGACGAGATTTTAGACAGCGCGCGCTTCTCGCTGCAAACGCGCGACCGGGGCCTTTACCTGTTCCGCGAATCGCTCGACAAGCTGGCCGTCCGCCCGGATGTGCTCATCACCGACCAGCGGGACGGCGGCACAATCGTGGTCGACACAAAATGGGAGCAGCTCTCCCCGGCATATCCGAACTTCGGCATTTCACAGGCCGATATCAACCAGATGTACATTTTCGGGGAGAAGTATCAGGCAAAGCAGCTCCTGGTTCTGTATCCGCTCAACAAGGACGTTCTCGACCTCCGGGAGCCGATCCGCTTCACATCGGACAGCGGCGTAACGGTGCGGGTCGAGTTTGTGGACCTCAAAAGTCCCGCCGCGTCCCTGCGATTTATCGGGGAGGGCTAAGACGTTTCGATGTTAAGTTGGCGATAAATAAGAAGCACACGGCATGGGCAAAACAGCCCCGCCGTGTGCTTTTTCTGTTATAACAAATTTTTTCTTATTTTAATTGTGTAACTTGTAAAATATTGCTATAATAACATGAATAATTATATTTGTGCCTGGAATGAGGGACTCATATGACTCCTGAAGCGAAAGCAAGAGAAATAATTGATAAAAAGTTAGAGCAATCGGGATGGACTCTTCAGGATATGAAAGATTTCAACCCTATGGCTTCGCTCGGCGTTGCAGTTCGGGAATACCCAACAAGTACCGGACCGGTTGACTATGCCCTTTTTATAGATAGGAAGCCCGTCGGGATCATTGAAGCAAAAAGCAGCGATAAAGGTGAAACACTAACTACGGCTGAAGAGCAAACTTCCCGATATGCTTCAAGTACTTTCAAGTGGGCTAACTCTGATCAGCCTATTCGCTTTGCATATGAATCAACTGATATAATTACGCGCTTTACTGATTATGCTGATAATAAAGCCCGCTCCCGTGAAGTCTTTTCTTTTCATCGTCCTGAAACATTATCCGGCCTATTAAAAGCAACAAATACTTTAAGAAATAATCTAAAAGGGTTTCCGACGTTTGACGACACAGGTTTTCGCACGTGCCAAACATCCGCAATCATTAATCTGGAAAATTCATTTGCTCAAAACAAATCACGTGCACTTATACAAATGGCAACAGGCGCGGGAAAGACTTTTACGGCGATAACTTCCGTTTATCGTTTGCTTAGAAATGCAAAAGCGAAGAGAGTTCTTTTCCTTGTTGATACAAAGAACCTTGGCGAACAAGCTGAAGAGGAATTCCGCAAATATAAGCCCAATGATGATGCAAGACTGTTCCCTGAACTATACAACGTTTGCCGTCTCAGTTCGTCCTATATTCCAAAAGACGCTAAGGTCTGCATCAGTACCATACAGCGCATGTACTCTATTCTGCGCGGAGAGGAACTCGATGAAAGTCTGGAAGAAACCTCTCTGAATGAAATACAGTTAACAGACAAAAAACCTAAAGATGTGGTATACAACGAGAAGTATCCGCCCGAGTTCTTTGACTTTATCTTTATAGATGAGTGCCACCGCTCAATTTATAATATCTGGCAGCAGGTTCTCGACTATTTTGATTCATTTCTTATTGGTTTAACTGCTACGCCGGACAAACGGACATTTGCGTTTTTCAAGCAAAATGTTGTCAGCGAATATACACATGAACAGGCCATTATTGACAAGGTTAACGTTGCCGGTGATATTTATAACATTGAAACTGATATAACAAAAAAAGGTTCTGTAATTTTTAAACAGTCTATTGAAAAACGCGACCGGTTGACTCGCCAAAAGCGGTGGGAACAGATGGACGAGGATTTGACCTATGCTGCTCCTCAGCTTGACCGCGATATTGTAAACCCAAGTCAGATACGCACAGTGATCAGAGCTTTCAAAGATCATGTTTTTTCTGATATGTTCCCGACTCGAAAGGAACTCCCTAAAACACTCATTTTCGCAAAAACAGATAGCCATGCAGACGATATTATTCAAATCGTTCGTGAAGAGTTCGGTGAAGGTAATGAATTTTGCAAAAAGATTACATACAATGCAGACAACCCCAAAACCGCTCTCACTGAGTTTAGAAAAGGTTATAATCCCAGGATCGCAGTTACAGTTGATATGATTGCAACTGGCACGGATGTCAAACCCATTGAGTGCCTGCTGTTTATGCGCGATGTCCGAAGCAGAAACTACTTTGAGCAAATGAAAGGCCGAGGTACGCGCACACTCTCAAAGGACGAGCTTCAGGACGTCTCTCCTTCCGCTACAGAAAACAAAGATCACTTTGTTATAGTTGATGCAGTAGGCGTCACAAAATCTCTTAAAACTGATTCTCGTCCGCTGGAGCGCAAACCCACAGTCTCACTCAAAGATTTGATGATGAGTGTTGCTTTAGGAACCCGAGACGAGGACACGCTGACGACTCTTGCCGGCAGACTTACTCGCCTTGACGCACAAATGTCTTCCAAGGAGCGCAAGCGTTTTGCTGAAATCAACGGTGGAAAACCAATTAACACTGTCGTGCAACGCCTTCTCGATTCATTTGATGAGGATGTAATTGAGACGAATTCGAGAGAGCAATTCGGACTTTCGGAAGCACAGGAAGTTACAGACGAACAGCGTGCAGAAACGCGCAAAAAACTAACTAATGAAGCTGCAAAGCCTTTTGATTTTCCTGAGCTGCGAGAGTACATAGAAACCGTCCGCAAAAACCACGACCAGATTATTGACAATACGAACCTTGATACTGTAATTTTCTCAGGATGGGATGGACAGCAGGCTGAAAAGGCGGAAAACACAATTAAGACCTTCCGTGAGTTCATTGAAGAGAACAAGGACGAAATACTCGCTCTGCGTATCATCTACAGTCAAAGTTATAAAAACAGGACTCTTACTTTTTCTATGATCAGTGAGCTTCATGAAAAGCTGATTGCCAGAGGACTAAATACAGAACGCCTGTGGGAAAGCTATGCCATTAAGCAACCGGAAAAAGTAAAGGGCAGAAGCTCCGTCCGTATGCTGACTGATATCGTGTCCCTCATTCGGTTTGAGCTTGGCTATACTGCAGAGCTATCACCTTTTGCAGACACGGTGAATTATAATTTCATGCGCTGGACAATGGCAAAGAACGCGGGGAACATCCATTTTACCGAGGAGCAAATAGACTGGCTGCGCATGATAAAAGACCATATCGCCGCATCTATAACCGTGGAACCAGACGATTTAGAGTTGACACCGTTTAATGAAAAAGGCGGACTTGGACGGTTTTATCAGCTGTTTGGTTCGAAATATCTGGACGTTCTCAAGGAGATGAATGAGGTGCTGATCGCATGAGTGAACAGCACTTTGGTAGATGTGCTTTGTGTGGGAAAGAGACAGAACTGACGTTTGAGCACATTCCGCCGCGAAGTGCATTCAATTCATCACCTGCAAGACCAGTATCCGGAGATGCTTTAATAGGAACATTTTCTGAAAAACAAAGAATGCCTTGGGATATAGACGGATTGCCATACAGCAATCAGCAAAAAGGAATGGGTCAGTTTTCATTATGCCAACAATGTAATAACGATACTGGAACCTGGTATGGAAACGATTACGTGGATTTTGCACGTGGTGTTGGTCATTTAATGCATAAAAATAATGTTCAGCCAGGACAGATGCTTCATTTTGGTTTTAAGGAAGTATATCCATTACGCATAGTAAAACAAATGCTATCAATGATATGCTCAATTAATCAACCCGCAATGGAAGATCCACGCTTAAGTGCCCTCGCGCGTTTTGTCCTTGAAAAAGATGCAATTGGCCTTGATAAAGGGCATTATAAAGTCTGTTTATACCTGAAAACTGGTGCGTTAATGAAGTACTGCAATTTCTCGGTGCTTCTCATTAAATCCAAAGACGGTTCAGGAGTAGAAATTATTCCTCTTTCGGAAATTTGCGCATACCCATTTGGATTCATTGTCTACTTTGATTTGCCTGATGGATCTGAATACATTGGTTGCGACATAACAAGTTTTTGTGATGTTTCGTATGACCAAAAGTGCAACTTGGAAATAGCGTTACCGATTTACGAAACAAACAATGTATTTCCTTTGGACTATCGTACTAAAGGAGAAATAATTAGCTGTATTGAAGAAAACAGGAAATGGATTAAAGAACATGGAGTTTAAGCATTGGCCCAATGGATGGAGAACATCTCAATATAAATTGATGGTAAATAAAGTGTCTTTACCTGCAGATAAGAAGACTCGTCAAAGTGAGTACTTGTCAAGTGGGCCTATACCTATCGTTGATCAGGGCGATAAATACATAGGTGGATACACAGATGATATTTCTAGAATTGTATCTTGTAATTTACCAGTTGTTGTTTTCGGAGATCATACAAAGTCAGTAAAATATCTTCCGTTTAACTTTGCTGCGGGTGCTGACGGAATAAAAGTGCTACAGCCTCAAAAAGACATTTCTGCTAAGTTCCTTTATTATCAAACACTGTATCTATCTATAAAAATGGTTAATAAGGGGTATGCCCGTCACTATCAGTATCTTGAGAAAGAGCTTTTTAAATATCCTCCCCTCCCCGAACAGGAGCGCATTGTTGCCAAAATAGAAGAACTGTTTTCGGAACTGGATAATGGGGTTGAAACTCTGCAAAAAACAAAAGCGCAGCTAAAAGTATACCGACAGTCTGTTCTGAAAGATGCGTTTGAGGGAAAGTTATCAAATAGCGAATCCCTTGGAAATGGTTTTCTTTCAGATTTTATAGAACGTCCTAGGTATGGTACGTAAAAAAATGTTCATATGAAAATGGAAGCGGTTCAGTTGATGTATATCGTATTCCCAATATTGACTATAGCCTTGGTGTAATCAGCCACTTGGATATCAAGAGAGCCTGTTTTTCACTAGATGAGCTTGAGCCAATACGTCTGCAAAATGGAGACATTTTAATTATACGATCAAATGGAAGTGTATCATTAGTAGGCAGAGCAGCAATCGTGAGAGAAAACGATACTCACGGTACATTTGCTGGATATCTAATACGTTTAAGAATTAAAGATAGTGCCTCATTACAAAATAGTTTTTTACTCTATTATCTCTCTTCCCATACAGCAAGATCATATATCGAACAAACCGCTAAATCCACCAGTGGTGTTAATAATATAAATGCCGGTGAGATAGAAAGGCTTATACTTCCAATCTTCGCCTTGAAAGAACAGCGGAAAATCGTCGCCGAGATTGAATCCCGCCTGTCCATTTGCGAAAAAATTGAGCAGTCTGTTGATGAAGCATTGCTGAAATCCGAAAGCCTGCGCCAGAGCATTCTCAAAAAAGCCTTTGAGGGAAAGCTGGTATAAATTTGAGCGAGGTTACAAATAGGGTTGATGAGGTATACAATAAATACATCAACTTAATTGAAAAAGTAAATGAAACCGAAAGCATATATCATTACACCTCCCCATCCGGTTTTTTGGGGATTTTGGATAATAAAGCGTTATGGTTTACTGATAGTGATTTCCTTAATGATTCTTCTGAAAGTGAGTATTTTCACGACACTTTTTCATCAGTGATTCCAAAAGGAAACGGATTTTATATTAACAAGAGCTTTGAATTTAAATCATATTTTATATCTTCTCTCCATGCAAATGCATATCATGATGGAAAAATGACATACGAAAGAAAACGTGAATTTAGGTATTTAGCATCTTTTTCGACAGATGGTGATAATCTTAGTCTCTGGAATTATTACACCAAAACACCCACAAAAGTAGGTTACAATTTTGGAATTAACCTAAAGCCGTTTATTAACAGCATAATAATTGATAGCGGCCAAAGATTAATGCATGGAAAAGTCATTTATGATAGAAAAGTGCAAGAATCAATTTTATCAAACATGATAGAAGAATATACCGCTATTTACAAATTATTAAGTTATACCTACCAAAGAAATTATTTATTTGAGAAGCTTGAGGATAATATCGTTTATTTCTCGATGTTTATGAAAAACGAAGCTTTTGCTAGTGAAAATGAGTACCGCATTGCAATTATCACCATTAGTGATTTAGGAAAGCAGGACGTTTTATTTCGAGAAAATGGTGGCATATTTATACCTTTTATAGAGAAGCCTTTTGATATTAATAGTATTAATAGAATCGGAATATCCCCAACAAACAGATCAAAATTTGCGGAGCAAAGTATTCAAAAGCTTAAAATAGAAAGAGAAATAGACGCAGAAGTCTTCTTATCAGAGATACCTTTGCGCTATTAGAGGAGGCTCAAAATGCCTGAACAAACAGCAACAATAATTTCGAAAGTCTGGTCTATGTGCGGTGTGTTATATGATGACGGCGTATCGTATGGCGACTATTTGGAACAGCTTACATATATGATCTTTCTTAAAATGGCGGACGAGTATTCGAAACCGCCATATAACCGTGATTTGGGAATTCCCAAGGGCTTTTCTTGGACGGACATGAGTACGCTTTCTGGCGCTGATCTTGAACAGCAGTATAAGAAAACGCTTGAAAAGCTAGGTGAAAAGGCCGGCATACTTGGCGAGATATTTAGCGGATCACAAAACAAAATTAGCGAGGCCGCTAAGCTTGCGCGCATTGTACAGATGATTGATGCCGAAAACTGGGTTTCCATGTCAACCGATGTCAAGGGCGATATTTATGAAGGACTCTTGCAGAAGAACGCGGAAGACACAAAAAGCGGAGCTGGTCAGTACTTTACTCCTCGCCCTCTTATTCAAGCAATGGTAGAATGTCTAAAACCGGAACCTATGAAAACTATTGTTGATCCTGCTTGCGGAAGCGGCGGTTTTTTCCTCGCGGCACAAAGATACATTGCAAGCAACTATAAGCTTGACCGTGACCAAAAGGAATTCCTAAAAAACAAGACTTTTCACGGTTGGGAAATCGTCCGTAACACATATCGTCTTTGCTTAATGAACCTGTTCCTGCACAACATCGGTGACATCTATAGCACACAGGTTCCGGTCACTCGAAACGATGCCTTATTGTCTGATACCGGTAACCGTTTCGATTATGTGTTGACTAACCCCCCGTTTGGAAAGAAATCATCTATGACATTTACAAATGAGGAAGGCGAGCAAGAGCGCGAGGATCTTGTTTATAATCGTCAGGATTTCTGGGCGACGGGCTCCAATAAACAGCTCAATTTCGTTCAGCATATCAACACTATTTTGAAGTCTTCCGGAAAAGCCGCCGTTGTTGTTCCTGATAATGTGCTTTTCGAGGGTGGCGCTGGAGAAACGGTTCGCAAGAAATTACTTGAAACCTGTGACTTGCATACTATACTTCGTCTGCCGACCGGAATATTTTATAAACCAGGCGTAAAAGCAAATGTAATTTTCTTCGATAAGTGTGTTGCTTCGCCTGAGATTCACACCAAGGAAATATGGATATACGATCTTCGCACTAACGTTCATTTCACTTTGAAGCAAAACCCAATGACACATGAGGATTTGCAGGACTTCATATCTTGCTATAATCCTCAGAATCGGCATAAGCGAACCGAAACATATTCTGAAGCAAATCCTGATGGACGCTTCAGACGCTTCACAATCGACGAAGTGCTAGCACGTGATAAGACAAGCCTAGATATATTCTGGATCAAAGATAAATCGTTAGCTGATCTTGATAACCTTCCCGATCCTGATGTTCTCGCCACTGAGATAATAGATAACCTAGAATCCGCTATGAACAATTTCAAAGAAATTATATCAACGCTTAAGGGCTAAATAAATATTTCTTATAAAGGGGCTATGAAACCGTGTCAACCGGCGAGTAAGGCCTATTTGTCCCCTTAGGTGGATATTCCAAACAGGCCAGAGCTTTTGCAAAATTAAAGTTTAATTCGAGAATAATAGACGGTGATGAGCTGATTGATATTATTCTAAAACATTACGAAAGTCTTGATTCAAAATATAAAGCGATTATTCTATTAAAAAACATATACCTGCATAAATAGAGTAGCCCCCCACCCCCACACACACAACAGCAAAACCCGCGGACGGTGTCCGCGGGTTTTATATTTTACATCATTCAGTTGAGGGTAAACGAGAGCAGGACGGGGTTATGGTCGCTGAAGTCGAAGTCCGTGTCGACATTCTGCGCGGTCGCCGTGACGTTGTCGGAGACGATGAAGCCATCGATCACAACGGAGTAGTTGACGCCCTTGACATAGGGCAGGTCGGTGCTGCGGCAGGTGGGCACCTCGGTGAGGTTCTCGGCCTTGACAACGCCCAGCCCCGCGCTAAGGTCGCTGCTCTCCAGCGGGAAGACCCAGTCGGGCACGTTCTGCTGGGAGGGGAAGGTCGTTATCGTGTCGCACAGGGCGTGGTTAAAGTCCCCGCCGACAATGACATAGTTGCCCTTTTTATACTCGGCCTGCATAGTCTCGTTGAGCAGCTTGAGCTGCTCGGCGCGGATGGTGCCGCCCGCGTCATAGGCCGACATGTGGGAGTTTATGAGCACCAGCTCCTTGCCGTTATCCACCGGCAGACGCAGGAGGGTAAAGCAGCGGTCCAGATCAAAGAACTTGGTCGGGAAGCTCGGATCGACGGGGTAGCTGCGGCGCACGGCCTCGCTGACGGAATAGCGGCTGAGGGTCAAAAGCCCCGAGAGCACGCTGCCGTGCGGCTCGTTGAACGGATAGAGCAGATAGGAGCTGTGGAAGTTGACGGCATAAATGCTGCTGTAATCCGGCTCGGCCTGCTCGATGAAGTCGCGCTGGTTGACCTTGAAGCTGCGGGTAGACTTCGTGTCAACCTCCTGAAAGAGGTAGAAATCCGCGTCCTGCGCCTGAGCTGCGTCGAGCGCGCCCTGCGTATTGGTGAGCACAATGTCCTTGCTCTGCGCGCGGGACATGGTGCCGGAAACGGCGGTGCCGTCTGTCATGGTGCCGCTGTCCATGAAGAAGGAAAAGTCGTGGTTATAGGCGCCGAACCCGATGTTGTAGGTCAGGGCCTTGTATGTAGTGCCGCTTTCAAGGGTCGCGTCGCTCGGGTTTGCGACCTCCAGCGCGGTGTTGTCCTCAATGCGGTAGTAGTTGAGCTGCATATACAGCACGTAGCCGCCGACGAAAAGCACCAGCAGCAGGAGGATTGCCCCCAGAATAGTCAGCACCAGCTTCAAACTGCGTTTCATGGTTTAACTTCCTTCCTGTCCGCGCCCGGAGGCCTCACCCGCAGCGCTTAAAAAAGCGGCACAGGGCGGTCTTTTTAATCATGTTCCATAGGCGCTACGACCGTATTTTACCATACTTTGTATGATTTGTACCAGATTTATTTAAAATTTTTGTAGGGGCGGGAGCCGGTCAGGCGGGCAGACGGCCCACTTTTTTGTTGAGTTCCGCGCCGTATATGCTATAATAAATTGCGCCGTATCTGCGGCGTCAGGCATCGCCCGGCCTTTTTTCGGCAGGCTGCACACAGTCGGGCGGTCGGACATTCATCTGATTAAAGGGGATTCACATGGACTATACCAACGACTACCGCATGAAGCTCCGCGCGCCGAAGGAGGCCGTCAAGGCCGTCAAAAGCGGCGACTGGGTGGACTACATCACCTCGCTCGGGATGCCAAGCCTGTTGGATGCGGCCCTCGCCGAGAGGCGCGATGAGCTGACGGATGTGAAAATCCGCGGCAATCTGCTTTTCGGGCCGATTCAATGCGTCGAATGCGACCTCGAGCAGAAGCACTTCACCTATCACAGCTGGCACTGCTCGGCCTATGAGCGGAAGCTGGCCGACCGCGGCCTGTGCTACTACATCCCCATGATTTTCCGAAACGTTGTGCCCTACTACCGCCACTTTCTGGACGTGAACGTTGCCATGATCAGCGTTGCGCCGATGGACGCGCACGGGTTTTTTAACCTGTCGACCTCCACGGGCGTCGCCAAGGGCATTCTGGATAAGGCCGACCTCGTCATCGTTGAGGTCAATGACAAGCTGCCGCGCGTACACGGCTTCGACGAGGTGATTCATATCTCCGAGGTCGACATGATTGTCGAGGGTCCGCACGGGGCGCTGCCCGTTCTGGCCCTGCCCGAGCCCAAGCCCGAGGATATAAAGATTGCCGAGCACATCGTCCGTCATGTTAAAAACGGCTCCGCGCTTCAGCTCGGCATCGGCGGCATTCCAAACGCCGTCGGCAAGCTGATTGCCACGAGCGGCATCAAGGATCTGGGGATGCACACGGAGCTTTGCTGCGACGCTTATCTGGACCTGTACAACGCGGGGGTGCTCACCAACCGCAAGTCCAGCCTCCAGCGGGACAAGGGCGTTTTCGGCATCGCGCTGGGCAGCCCCGACCTGTACGACTGGATTAACAACAACCCCAGCCTGCACGCCTGCCCGCTGGAATACGTCAACTCCCCCGAGATCATCGGCCAGATTGACGACATGATTTCCATCAACAGCTGCATCTCCGCCGATCTCTACGGTCAGGTCTGCGCCGAGAGCGACGGCACCCGCCACATCAGCGGCACCGGCGGCCAGCTCGACTATCTGACGGGGGCGGCCATGTCCAAGGGCGGCAAGGCCTTCATCTGCATGAAATCCACCTACACCAACCACGAGGGCTTGCGCAAGTCGCGCATCGTGCCGACCTTCAGCGGGGACATTGTGACCTCGCCGCGCAGTCAGTCCTACTTCATCGTGACGGAGTTTGGCGCTGTGAACCTCGTCGGGCGCTCGACCTGGGAGCGGGCGGAGCTTTTGATCTCCATCGCCCATCCCGACTACCGCGAGGAGCTGATTGCCGCCGCGGAAAAACAGCACATCTGGCGCCGAACGAACAAGCTGCCGCTTTAATGCACCCATGCGCGCCAATACAACAGGCCCTCGGAACCATCTGGTTTCGGGGGCCTGCCGTTTTCAAAGAGACGTCTGGATTTATGGCTTGGGAGCTGTGTAATCAAGTTTGCTCAGGAAGCGTCGTCTGCGCTTCCGGCCCTGTCAAAGCCCAGAAAAATACTATCCTTCTGCGCCTGAGCGGTGGTCTTTTCATTTTGCAGCTCCAGCAGCAGGAGCTTGGCACGCGCTTCGTCCAGCTTGCGCTCCGCCGCGAGCTTTTCAAGGCGGACTGCCGACCGCTCCTGAATGAGGGCAAGGCCCCGGCGGAACTCCGCCTCAAGCTGCTCGGTGAGGGCCTGACTTGCGGCCTGATATTTATCGCCCCTTGCCCGCAGCGTCAGCAGCTCTTGTTCAAGCGCCGCGCCGCGCTGCTTTAAATGGGCGTTTTCCTCCGACAGCGCCTCAAGACTGCGCGCCTTCAGCTCGTTTTCGCCGTTGAGTCCCGAGAGCACCCCGCGCTGCGCGCAGAGCTCCTCGGTCAGCTCCCGAACCTTGGCCGACAGCTCGGCAACCCGGCCCTCGGCCTGGGCGGCGCTGAGAAATTTGATTTCGTCGTCCTTTTCGGCAAGGCTGCCGTTCAGGCGCAGGAGCGCCGTGTCCCGCTCCTTGACCTTCTGCTGCTCGGCGCGGACCCGCTCGCGCAGGGCCTGCTTTTCTTCCTCCGCGCGCGCAAGCGTTGCCCCGGCCTCGTCGACAAGCGCCTGCTGGAGCCGCAGCGCGTTTTCAAGACGGCCTTGTTCGGCGGTGCCTTGGGCAAGCGCCGTCTCCAGCGCGGAGATTCGCCGCCGGAGCGCCGCAATGTCCGCTTCCGAGAGGCTTTCGCCCTCGGGCGCATCTGCCAGCAGCCGTTCCGACAGGCTGCGGTTTTCCGTTTCAAGCTGATTGAGGCGCGCCTTGAGCGCGTCGTTTGCTTTTTTCAAGGCCTCCTTTTCGTCAAAGAGGGCCTGCTGATTATGAACAAAGGTCTCGGCCATGGCCTGCTGCTGCTTTTTGAGCAGGTTGAGGTAGTCCATGACGGAGCTTCGGGTATAGCCGCCGAGACTGCTTTTAAGATACTGTTTAACATCCGATTCCTCGAACTTGGCGCGCAGCGTTTCAACGATGTTTTGCTCCTGAGCGGGTTCCTGCATGAGCGGTTCCTCCTGTAAATGATTGGGTCTAAAGGCCGGTTTCGGCAAGCTCCAGCAGGTCCCCCGGCTCAACGCAGGCCGCGCCCGCCTCAAGCTCGAGCACCTGCACCGCGCCGCGAACCAAGCTGCCCACGCGCCAGGGCTTGAGCGTCTCGACGTTGAGCACGGTCATGCCCATGGACAGATAGACAACGTCAATCGGTATTTTCATAAAAAAGCTATGGACCGAGCTGCAGCGCTTCAAAAGCAGGCCCTCGCCGTTGTCAAGATTTTTTCGGCCCATCAAGCCCTTGAAGCGGGAAAAGAAGCTGTCGGCCAGCCGGACTCTTGAGGCCAGCACCCGACCGTTGCACAGTAGCGTCATGGTTTTCATCCTTTGAATGTTTGTATGATCTGGACAAGCGCGGGCCCGAGTAGCACGATCAGCAGCACGGGGAAAATGAGCCCGACCATCGGAAAGAGCATCTTGACCTGCACCTTCTGCGCCTTTTCCTCGACCTTGCTGCGGCGGCTGACACGCATCGCGGCGGACTGGGTGCGCAGGATATTCTTGATGGAGATGCCGAGCTGTTCGGACTGGACGATCGCCCCGACAAAGGTTTTGAGGTCCTCAAGCTCGCAGCGCTCGGCCAGCAGCGTCAGCGCGTCGCGGCGGGTTCGGCCCATCGTGATCTCCCGGGAGCTGACGGTCAGTTCCTCGATGAGCGGCCCTTCAAAATGCCCGATGACCTTGAGCAGCGCCTGCTCAAAGCCGAGGCCCGCCTCGACATTGACACTCAGCAGATCCAGCACATCCGGCAGCTGCCGCTCCATCAGCGCGCGCCGCGTCGTGATTCGGCTTTTGAGAATCAGGTGCAGGGCCGCGAAGCCGACATAGGCCCCGATAAACGCCCCTAAGAGCGCGCGCAGGCCAAGCCCCGCAAGCAGGCAGCCGAGGCCTGCCGCCAGCGTGGTGCAGGCAATGACAAAGGTCCGGATGACGGCGTATTCCTCCACGCTCACGCTCAGGCCCGCCTGACGGAGCAGGATTTTGATTTTACTGTTCTGCTTTGCGGCCAGGCGTCCGGGGAAGAGGCGCCCCTTCGGGGCGTGCTTTAGGAGTTTCTCGCCGAGCGACTTGAGCAGGGGCTTGACCACGCGGACGTAAAGCGGCTTGTTCAGGTCCTCGTCAAACAGGGCAAAGCTCTTGCGGCCCTCACTGAGGACCCCCTCCACGCGCTTGCGGGCAAGGTCCTGCCGCGTGCCTTTTTCGCCCATTGCGAGCACCACCAGGCAGAATATGAGCAACCCGGAGGCTGCCGAGATAAAAGTGACCATCCGACTCTCCTAATACTTGATATCGACGATTTTTCGGATTGCAACGAAGCCGATGGCCTCGAGCACCACGGAAATGCCCAGCATGGCCTTCCCGACGAGGGACTCGGCAAAGGACTTGAAGTAGCCGGGGTTAATGATCATGAGCATGATGATGATGAACACCGGCAAAAGCCCGATGATGATGCCGGAAAAGCGCCCGGAGGTCGTGAGCACCTTGACCTCGGTTTTAATCTTGATGCGCTCGCGCACGGTGTCGGAGATGACCTCGATAATATCGCTGAGATTGCCGCCCACCTGTGCGGAAATGAGCACAGCCGACACCAGCAGGTCGAGGTCCTTGTTGTGGACCCGTTCGAGCAGGTGCTTGAGGGCGTCCTCAAAGCTTACGCCGTAGTGCATCTCCCGGAGGGTCTGTGAAAACTCCGTGGCAATCGGCGGCTGCATTTCCCTTGCGATGCTCTCCATCGCCTGCTGAAAGGAGAAGCCCGCCTTGATGCAGTTGCCCATGATGGTCAGCGAGTCGCCGAGCTGTTTATTAAACGCGGCCCGGCGTTTTTTCCGGGAGCGCCGGACCATCACCGGCGGGATGGCCAGACCGATAATCCCGACGCCCAGCGCGGTGATGAGATTTCGGCTCAGCAGATAGCCCAGAAGTGTCGGGAGCGTCGCCGAAAAGGCCCACGCGAAAACAAATTCCGTCGGCCGCAGCTTGACCCCGCTCACGGCGAGGTAATTTGAAAACTCGCGGCTGGCCAGCTGGAGCTTGCGTGAATTGCGCTTGCGCTTGATGGCCCGCTTTTCCTTGAGCACCTCGACCTGTATCTCGTCTAAGTCGGTCTTTTTGAAGTAGCTGTCAAGGCGCTTATCGAGCCTTTTCTTTTTTTCGGAGGACAGCGCCATGGTCACGAGCGTATAGACGTGCAGACCGCCGAAAAGGGCTATCAAAAGAAACTGCATGAAACTCCTCCGTTAAAAAAACCAGTCGTCCTTGACGGGAATGCCGTTTTCGATGAGCTTTTCAAGAAAGCCGGGGCGCACGCCGGTGGCTTGAAAGCTCCCCTTGAGCCTGCCCGTGGGGTCGAGTCCCTCGGGCTTGAAGATGAAGATGTCCTGGAGCGTCACAATGTCCCCCTCCATGCCGACAACCTCCGTGATATTCGTGATTTTTCGGGAGCCGTCCCGCATGCGCGCCTGCTGCACGATGAGGTTGAGCGCGGAGGCCACCTGCTCGCGCACCGCCTTGATGGGAATTTCCATGCCGCTCATGAGCACCATGGTCTCAAGGCGCGAGATGAGGTCGCGCGGGGTGTTCGCGTGGGCGGTGGTCAGTGAGCCGTCGTGGCCCGTGTTCATGGCCTGCAGCATGTCGAGCGTTTCACCGGAGCGCACCTCGCCGACGATGATGCGGTCGGGCCGCATACGCAGGGCGTTGCGCACAAGGTCGCGGATGGTGACCTGCCCCGCGTGCTCCAGATTCGGCGGCCTGCTCTCGAGCGTCACGACATGGCCCTGCCGCAGCTGGATTTCCGCCGCGTCCTCAATGGTGACGATGCGCTCGTTTTCGGGGATATAGCCCGACAGGACATTGAGCAGGGTCGTCTTTCCGCTGCCGGTACCGCCCGAGACGATGATATTCATCCGCCCCTTGACGCAGGCCTCGAGGAAAAACATCATCTTCGGCGACACCGAGCCGAAGCGCATCAGGTCGCTGTCCGAAAAGGGGGTCTTTGAAAACTTGCGGATGGTGATGGTCGGCCCGTTGAGCGCCAGCGGCGGGATAATCGCGTTAATGCGCGAGCCGTCTGCCAGACGCGCATCAACCATGGGGCTGGCTTCGTCCACCCGGCGGCCCACGCTCGAGACGATGCGGCTTAGCACATTCATCAGGTGCTCGTTGTCCTTAAACACCGTGGTGGACTTTTCAAGCTTCCCCCTCCGCTCCACATAGACGCTGTGGGGGCCGTTAACCATGATCTCCGACACCTCGGGGTCCGAGAGCAGCGGCTCGAGCGGGCCGAGACCGACCACATTGTTATAAATCTCCCGAACCAGCCGGACGCGCTCAATCCGCGGGATGCTGCTGCCGTTGTCATCCACGAGCGTCTCGATGGACTGGAGGATATACGCCTCGCTGATGCCCTCGGACTTGTCTCTGGAATACACGTCCTGGTTGACAAGCTCGATGATCTCGCCGTGGATTTTTTCCTTGAGGTCGGCATATTCGTCGACATAGGAGACCCCGGCCTTGTTTGAGAGCGCCGCCGTCTCGTTGGGCGCGGCTCCCGGGGCCGCGGCCTTCTGCTTTTCCATTCTTTCAAGTAAGCCCATGCTGCCGCCCCCTTTCCGCCGTCTTTATCCGCCGACGCGCTTACTGGTAGCGTGCGGTCAGTCCCGGTCTGCCCCGTTTGCCGAGGAGGCCGAGCTTCTTTTTCTGCTTGGCGCTCAAGGTCGAAATGTCCTCCGTGCCCTCAAGCAGGAGGGTCGCCACCGAGGACACCGCCTGGCTGAGCTCCGTCTTCGGTGCACCCGTCACGAAGGGAATCCCCAGATTCAGCGCCGTGACGGCAACCCTGTAGTCGCTGGGTATCTTGGCCCAGATCGGGCAGTCGATGAGCCGCTGCACATCGTCCAGCGTAATCGAGCCCACGTTGACGGCTCTGTTGACGATGATGCGCACCTTGTCGAGCTGGCGCAGCGATTTGAGAATGGACAAGCTCTGCTTGGAGTTTTTGAGAATGGAGATATCAAGCCCTGTGACAAACAGGATCGTCGACGAGGCCTCGAGCGCCGTAATCGTCACGTCGCTGAAGCTCGGCGGCGTGTCGATAATCACATAGTCGTAATAGGTGCGCAGCTGGCTGATGATGCTCGAAACCTTTTCCGGCGCGACAAGCTCCGCGTACTCGGGACTTTTCGGGGCAGACAGCACATGGACCCCGCTCGAGTGCACGGTCATATAGCTGCGGAGCAGGTCAATATTCGGCGACCCGAGCTCCTGTGACAGCTCCGAAATGGTATCGACCGGGTCAATGTCCAGAAAAACGCTCACATCGCCAAACTGAAGGTTCAAGTCGATGAGGGCGACTTTTTTCCGGCTCTCGGCGAGCTTCACGGCGAGGTTCACGGCGAGGGTTGTTTTGCCAAGCCCACCCTTCGCGCCGAAAACGGTGATCACACGGGAAATCCACGAGAGCTTCTGCTTGCCGCTCAGGGACTCGATACGCGCATTTTCGTTGTGATAGACCGTCTTGATGTAGGCGCAAAACTCCTTGCCCGAGCGCGGATATGCCAGAACATGATGTGCCCCCGCGGACAGGGCGGCCTGCAGGGTGTCCACGTCCAGAAACTCGGCCAGCAAAATGACGTGGGAGCGCGGTCTGTTGAAGCTGATGCGCTCGGTCATGCTCAGCACATCGTCGTCTCCCGCGCCCATGGTCATAATGATAATATCCGGCGAGAGGTTTTCGATGCGCTCGAGTGTGTCCGTGCCGCCGGGAGATTCCCCGACGACGGTGATCGCCTCGTCATCGAGCAGTCCACGGATGGCGCCGAGCTTATTTTCAAATTTACTGACGAGCAGAACCGTTATTTTCATCGTTATCGCTCCCGCACCCTATCGCACCATAATGTCTTCGAGCGTGACGCTCGGCTGCGCCGTTTTTTCCGTGTCGACAGGCGACCGCAAAGTCAGGCGAATTTCCCCTTCAAATAGCGCCTCGCTCAGCTCGAGCGCCTGCTTGGGCGTCAGCTCCAGTGTCACGGTCGTATAGATGCTGCTGTCACCCTTGGCCCTGTCGTTCTCGGATAAGATATTATTGATCGCAAGCACCGCCACGTTTTCCAGCAGCAGCGTGGCATAAGAGCGCCTTTTTGCCGCCCCGCTGCCGGCATCGTCCGCCACAGCGTCGGTGTCCATGAATAGGCCGATCACATCCACATGGTCGCCGGGATTTGCCATATAGCCAAGGCCCGTGCTCTCGTCGACCGTGACCGTCAGGGCGCGCATCCCCGGGCTGATGGCGTAGGCGAGGGTCCCGCTGCCCGTTTCGCCGGTGGCAACGAGCTTTTCAGACAGCAGCTGCTCCCCCGCGAAAATGGCGGACTTTGTGACCTTGCCGACAGCCGCCGCCGTGTCGCCGAGCGCGCCGGGCAGCACCGCCTCCGTCGGCAGCGCCGCAAGCTTGACCATTGCCGCTGTGACAAGCGTGTCCGCCGGAATGTCGGAAACCGCAACCAGCGCAGACGCCGTGCGCTGATCCGTCGGCTTATCCAGCGAGCTGAAGAAGAAATACAGCAGCGCCATTGTGCCCAGCGCCGAAATCAGTGCCACAATCTTGACTTTTTTCATGGTGCAAACCTCCGGGCTTCCCTCGTATTTGATGATAAACGCTTCGCAGCTGCCCCCGCCCGCTCACTCGAGCCGCATGGTGCATTCCGCGGCAATCGGGCACTGCCCGTTTTCAAACAGGGTCGAGATGATGGGCGTGAGCATGTTGACATGGGTCGACACCCGAACGGTCACGGCGCCGCTCGAAACGGTGAGCGTCACCGTCGGCGTGAGAATAGTCGGGACCCGCGCCGTCACAAGGGCGGCGGCGGCTGCCCTGTCGTCATCGGTGCTGCTGTCATAATAGTGGATGGCGGTGTAGCGCGCGGCCTCTCGCACCGCGCTCTCGGTCATCAGCGTGTTGCCGAACACCCAGCCGAAGTTCATAATACCGCACAAAAGCAGCAGCAATATCGGCAGCAGCAACGCAAACTCCACTGTGGCCTGCCCCTTTTCCGCTTTGAAGCCCCTCGTTTTGACCACCTCCGATATGCGGCTGCCCTTCGGGCCGCTTCCTGTTTTGGCTGCGCGAGAGGGGCATAATTTCCCCAAATTACGCCCCTCTCGCAGTTAAAGTCCATATGTTCGGGTTCCTTCAGGCGCCCGAGCGCTGTCAGACCGGCGGACAAAGGCCGCACTCTTTTCACCGCCCCGAGACCGCCGCCCCGTCCTTAAAGACCGGCAGTCCTTCAACCGTCAAAGTCGAGCGCCGTAAACATGTCCTTGATCTTCGGGCCGAGGATGGCAAGCGCCGCCACGATAACAGCCGCGATGAGGCCGATGATCAGGCCGTATTCGACCATGCCCTGTCCGCTCTCTTCATCGCGGATCCACTTGACAAACTTCTTCATTTTCATTTGATAAACCCCCTTATAATAATCTTGAACCTGTATGTAAATACCGTTATCGGTCCTTTACCTGTTTTGTCGGCGCTCACAGCCCCACGCGATAGATCAGATAGGTCAGTGCAACGACCATGCCCGTCATCATAAACGGCGCGAAGGGCAGCATGCTCTTGAGAGTCAGGCGCTTGAGGAGTATCCCCGTCAGGCTGAAAAGAAGAAAGCCCGCCGCCATAACGCCCATCGCCGTCAGAATGTCGGGGTAGCCCAGGGCAAAGCCCATGGCTCCGGCCAGCTTCACATCCCCGGCGCCCACCTTGTCAAAGCCGATAAAGCTTGCGACTGTCGTGAACACCGCGGCCATGACGAGCAGGCAGAAAAAGCTGCTTAAAATGGCCATGACACCAAACTGGAGCACCTGAAAGATTGTTCCGCAGACCAGCATCACGAGCACCAGCTCATTTGGCACGATGCGGACGCGAACATCGATCACCCCAATTAATACAGCCGTTGTCATCAGCGCACTGCACAGCAGGGCCGCGGGAAGCGTTCCCGAAAGTACGCCGGAGAGAAACCAGGCATAGCCGTTTAAGATGCAAAAGCCCAGCTTAATAAACGTGGCGGTGTAGCGTGCATCGTACCCGGGGTCCCGATTTTTATGCCTGCATTTATACGCAATGATTTTTTCCGAAAGCTCAGGCAGAAAATAGCCCAGCGCCGCGCCCGAAAACAGGAGCAGATAAATTTTTATCCCTGTCATATCGCCATCCCCTGATAAACCCCCAAAAATAAAAAAGCGCCGTTCGGCAGCCCTTGGGTGCACGAACAGCGTATTAGCCTGTCAGACAGCTAAAACAATTCGGCAACCGGGCTGTCATAGTCTTTCGACCTTAGACCCCATGGCTTTGCGTCTTTACCTTTCGGTAAATTTGCTAGTATCGTTGTCGGCGCTCTAAAAAAGGCGCCAGCTGAACCATTTTGCAAAGGGGGTAAACCCCCGCTTTGCTAAGCTCATTTTTTCTATGTGGATTTACCGTATCACCCGAAGATTAAAGCCCGATTAAATATGACGGAATAATTTAACATTTTTGTTTTTGCGACACGATTGATGGATTGAGTTATATTTTACCAAATTTAGTCTGTTGACATTGGCGTTTTTAACCATTACTCTTAAAGCGTTACGATAGACAGGTATCATCACAAGCAGGCGATTAAGGCAGGACCTATTATGAGAATTCTTTTAGTCGAGGACAATAAAACTATTTTGGACGCTGTGACAAAAAGCTTTGAAAAAAACGGTTACAGCGTCGACGGCTGTCCGAACGGGACGGACGCCCTAAACTACATCGATTTCGGGTCATATGACTGTATTGTTCTGGATCTTGTTCTTCCGGGAACGGACGGCCTGTCCATTCTCAAAAAAATACGCGGCAGCGGCAACCCCGCGCCGGTGCTGATTCTCTCCGCCAGAGACACGGTCGAAGACCGCATCAAGGGTCTTGACTACGGGGCGGACGATTATCTTGTGAAGCCCTTTTCGCTTGAGGAACTGCTGGCCCGCGTGCGCGCGCTGCTGCGCCGCCAGAGCACCGACCGCAAAAACGAGCTGACAGCGGCGGATCTCGTCATGGATCTGTCGAACCATGTCGTTATTCGCTCCGGCCAAAGGATAGAGCTGACCACCAAGGAGTTTGCCATATTGGAATATTTGCTGCGCAATAAAAACCGCCTTTTGACACGCACACAGATTGTCGACCACGTGTGGAATTATGACTTTGACTGCTCGTCCAACATCGTGGATGTGTATATTCGCTATCTGCGCACGAAGCTCGACGAGGGCTTTGAAAAAAAGCTCATCACGACCGTCCGCGGCAGCGGCTATATGCTCAAGGAGGCTGAATGAAGCGACTGCAGCTCAAGACACGGCTGCTGGTCTGGCATTCGGCGGCTTTTACGCTCCTGCTGCTGGGCACGCTGCCGATCATGCATCTGTCCGTTTCGGAAAATGTCCGCGCCGAGGCGGAGAGCCTGCTGATTTCCACCGCGGAGCAGATTTCAAGGTCGCTTGTCTCCGACGCGGGCGGCGGCGTTCGGCTAGACAGCAGCCTGGACCTCTCAGGCTCCGGCATCTCCGCGGCCGTCTTTTCAAACGACAATTTCAAGATGGCGGGAACGGTGCCTTTAGGCTTCCCCGACGGGGTAGCGCCCGGCTACGGCAGGCTTCGGGACAGCAAAACGAACAGCCACGAGTGGCTGTATTACGACTTATCCCTGACCAAGGACCGGGTTGTGATCGGCTGGCTTCGAAGCTACATAACGCTCGACCCGACAAACGCGGTGCTCGACGCCTTCAAGGAAAAGCTCTATCTGCTTATTCCGGCGTATGTGGTCATTTCAGTGCTGACCATGGCAGGCGGCAGCCTTGTCACCCAGGTATTCACGCCTGTGCTTAAGATGACGGCGGCGGCAAAGCAAATCGGGCGGGGCGACCTGTCCAAGCGCCTGTCCTACGGGTCGCTTGATAACGAGGTCGGTGTGCTGGCGCAGACCATTAACGAGATGCTCGACCGCCTCGAGAACATGATCGAGCGGGAAAAGCGCTTTTCGTCGGACGTCTCGCACGAGCTTCGTTCCCCGCTGACCGCCGTGATGGTGAGCGCCGAGGGCGCGCTGTCCGACGGCACGACGGAGCCGGAGTTTCGCCAGGCGCTCAACAGCATTCTTGACGAGAGCCACAAAATGAATGCCCTGATTTCTCAGCTGCTGCTGATGGCCAAAAGCAGCAACGGCCTGTATGAGCACCCGCTCCAGCCACAGGATATCAGCGCGCTGACCGAGGCGGTCGTCGAGTCCTTCCGGCAGGACGAACGGGGCACGGACAGCGCCGTTTCCATGGATATTGAGCGCGGCATCGTGTTCCCCGCCGATCAAACGCTCTATATGCAGCTGTTGTTTAATCTTCTGGATAACGCGGTCAAATACAATGTTCCCGGAGGAAGGGTTCATGTGTCCCTGCGGCTGGAGTCCGAACTTGTTATCCTTTCTGTACAAGATTCTGGGATTGGAATATCCGAAGAGGATATTCCTCGCATCTGGAACCGCTTTTACAAGGTGCAGAAATCCGGGCCGGATTCCAGTCCGGGACTGGGCCTTGCCATCGTCCGGTGGATTGCCGAGCTGCACGGCGGCACCGTCTCCGTGCGCAGCACCCTCGGTCAGGGCAGCATCTTTGAAATCCGCTTCGCGACCGAAAAAAACGCCTGACAAAAATAAGCCCCGCGCAAAAATCAGGCGACAATTTTCGCTTGACAAGCGCGGGGCCATGTGTTATTTTCAGAAAACAATCTCTTTGCACTGCATTACATTTCGGAAAGAAATGCGAGATCAACAGTACAAACTGAGCAGGCGATGAACCGATTTTTATCGGTCATGGGGCCGGGCCGCTGAGAGGCGGCAGCAGCATGCGTTAACGCGCATTATGCGGGACAGTAGTATGTTCCGCGTAATGCGCTTTTTTGCGCGCTGCGGCGGATAGACCTTGAGTGAAGTGCCATAGAGCTATCAGACGACGGTCTAAAGACCGCATGGAGGTAACTGTTATGACAGAAATCAGGCCGGAAATGGCCGGGCTTTCATCCGCCCGGGCCGCACAGTTGCAGGAGCAATACGGTAAAAACGAATTGACGCCGCAGAAGAAGGACAGCTTTTTAAAAAAGGCTTTTCATATTATCTGCGAGCCTATGTTTTTGCTGCTCATTGTTGCTGCAATCATCTATTTTGTCCTCGGTGAGCCGCGGGACGGCGCGATCATGCTCATCTTTGTCGTGGGCATCATCAGCATCGACATCATTCAGGAATGGAAAACAGACAAAACCCTCAACGCGCTCAAAGATTTGTCCGCCCCGCATGTGACGGTCATCCGCGACGGAACGGAAAAAATGATCGCCAGCGCAGACCTCGTCCCGGGGGATCTGATGCTCATCTGCGAAGGCGTGAAGGTTCCGGCGGACGGCATTGTTCTGCGCTGCAGCGACTTGTGCGTGGACGAATCCTCGCTCACCGGCGAGGCCGAGGGTGTGTGGAAGCTGAGCACGGAAACTGCGCCCCCCTCCGAGGACTACTGGCGGCGCGACTACTGCTATGCGGGCACGCTCGTAACACAGGGAACGGCGACGCTCCTGGTCGATCGGATCGGCCCTGCCACCGAATATGGCAAGATCGGCGCCAATGTCGCCGCGGCCCCCTGCGAGGACACCCCGCTTCAAAAGCAGACCAGTCGGCTTGTGCGGCTCTGCGCGGGCATCGCGGCGGTGCTCTTTGCGCTGGTCGGCGTGTTTACCTATCTGAACATTCCCGACCACGCCCCGGGTGAGCGGCTGATCGAGAGCGTTCTTTCCGGCATCACACTGGCTATGGCGATGATCCCCGAAGAATTTCCCGTTATTCTCACGGTCTTCCTGTCGATGGGCGCCTGGCGGCTGGCAAAAAAAAATTCGCTCGTTCGACGGCTGCCCTCGGTTGAAACCCTCGGCGCCGTCTCCGTGCTGTGCGTCGACAAGACGGGCACCATCACACTCAACCGTATGACCGTTCAGGACTGCTGGACGCCGGACGGCGATGACACGGCATTTGTCGAGACGATGGGCCTTGCCTGCGAAACAGAGGCCTATGACCCGATGGAAAAAGCCATGCTCCGCTATTGCGAGAGCCGGGGCCTGACAAAAGACAGCCTGTTTGACGGAGAACTTGTCTGCGAATATGCCTTTACCAATGAGAACAAAATGATGGGGCATGTTTGGCGCCGGCAGGGTGCAATCACGGTTTGCGCCAAGGGCTCTCCCGAAAAGATACTTTCTTTATGCAACATATCTCCAGAAGAAAAAACTGCCGCGGAAGCGAAGGCGCTGGCTCTCTCCCGGGAGGGGCTGCGCGTGATTGCCGTTGCGAAAATGGCAGTCTCAAATGAGGCGGACATTCCGGAGACGATCAGCGGATGTACGCTGACGCTGCTGGGTCTTGTCGGTCTTGCCGACCCACCCCGCGAGGGTATCTCCCGGGACATTGCGCTGTGCAACCGGGCGGGGATTCGTGTGGTGATGATCACCGGAGACAACGGCGTGACCGCCTGCGCAATTGCCAATAAAATCGGCATGAAAGGCTGCGACAGTATTATTACGGGCGATATGCTCAGCGCCATGACGGACGAAGCGCTGCGCGAACGGGTGAAAACCACCTGCATCTTCTCCCGCGTCATTCCCGAGCACAAGATGCGCATCGTCCGGGCCTTCAAGGACAACGGCGAAATTGTCGCCATGACGGGCGACGGCGTCAATGACGCGCCCGCGCTGAAATACGCGGATATCGGCATCGCCATGGGCAAACGCGGCAGCGAAGTCTCCCGCGAAGCGGCGGACCTCATCCTCATGGACGACAACTTCACCACCATCGTCGACACGGTGCGGGACGGCAGGCGGATTTTTGACAATATCCGCAAGGCCGTGGGCTATGTCTTTACCATCCATATTCCCATCGCCTTTGCCTCGCTGCTGGCCCCCCTGCTGGGCATCGCACCCTCGGCGCTGCTGCTTCTGCCGCTGCACGTTGTTCTGCTCGAGCTGATTATCGACCCCACCTGCTCGGTTGTTCTCGAGCGTCAGCCTGCGGAAAAGGACATCATGGATCGCCCGCCGCGTGACCCGAAAAAGAACATCGTCAGCCCCGGTCTGCTTGCAAAAAGCATTCTGCAAGGCCTTGTTATCTTCGCGGCCTCCTTCGGAACCTATTACACCGTACTGGGCGGAAACGCGGCAAACGCGCCGATCGCGCGCGCGATGGGTCTTTCGATCATCATGCTCTCAAACCTGTTTCTTGTTCAGGTGAACAGCTCCGACCGGGACTTTGCTTTCAGCGCCTTTATGCGCCTTGCCAAAGACAAGGTGATGTGGGCCGTGAACCTTTTGACCCTTGCCGGGCTGTGCGTCATCCTGTATACGCCGATCCATGTCTTTCTGAAGCTTGAAGCGCTTTCCGCCACACAATTTTTCACCGCGCTCGGCATCGCCGCCGCCTCCGTTTTGTGGTATGAGCTGGTGAAGCTGGCGCAAAAGCTGCACCGGACACGCGAAGTCCGCCGTTAAATCCCGCTAAAAACAGAAACGCCCCGGGAACACCAGGTCCCGGGGTGATCAATTTATGGCACAAGCCTGCAAGCGTCACCACTTGACCACGCAAGCGTCCACCGCTTGACTACGCTAACAACCGTTTCTCTTTTCCACGTCAAAAAGAGAAATGGTTTTTAGCAATTTCCGTAGAGAAAAGACGCCAAGGGCTTCGGCCCTTTGGATACCCGAAGCAAAAAAAACGCTTCGCTTTTCCCTCGCACCGCCTGACGGCGGAAAAAGCCGCGCGGCACGCCGTAGCCGCGCTGGAACCCGGAAACCCCAAGGTTTAGGAGGGGTTCCCAAAGGGGGCGCTGTCGCTTCGCTCCAAGAGGCATAACCTCAAAGTCTAGGAGGGGTTTCCAAAGGGGGCGTCTTGGTGCAAAGCCCCCTTTGGCGCTTTCTTCTTTGAAATTGAAAATCGTTTCTTCTTTCATGGAAAGAAGAAATGAGTTTCGTCTCTGGCAGTAGGACACTGCCTTGCACTTCCCTCATAGGGAAAATAATGAGTTTCGCCTATCGGCAATGGAGCACTGCTAGGCCCTTCCCTCATAAGGGAAATGATCGAGTTTCGCCTTCCGGCAGTCGGATATTATGCCTTGTCGGTGGTGCCCCGAAAGGAAATAAACTTGCTCAAGATGTAGTTTAATATCACGATGATGACGGAAATGACGATTTTGGCAGGCAGACCGTTGACGCCGAAGAGGACAAAGTTAAAGCCCCAGCCGACCAGCGTCGGCACGGCGATTATCTCAAGCAGGCCGGTTGCGACGCGGCCCCCAAAGAAGGTCAGCGCCTCGTTTGTCACAAGCTTTCCGTCCCAGCTCTTACTCTGGAAGACCCAGAGTTTGTTCGTGACAAAAGCGACCGCCACGGCGACGACCCACGCGATTATACCGGCGAGCGTCATCGACACAAAGGTGTCCACATCCGTATTGTCGCCGAGCAGGGCGATGAGCTTTGCCACAAAGTGCTCAAACGATGAGTTTGACACGGTCACCGACGGCAGCGTGACCTCGCACAGGCTGTAGACCAGCCAGTTAATGACGGTGGTTATAACACCGAACACACAATACATGATAATTTCGCGGTATTTCTCAAAGAGCACACGAAGCGCCGAAGGTTTTTCTTTCACGAAAAGGCCTCCCATTCTGATCGTTTTGGCTTACGCTTGTTTAGTATAGCTTGTCCAAAGCGGATGATTAATGCACCGCAATTCTACCACAAAACCGACGCATGTCAACAACAACGCGTCGAAACATCTGCGCACGGAAAAGCCCCGACAGCGACTTTTGTCCTATCGGGGCATTATCTTATATGATATATCCTTATTGGAGAATCGCGCCCTGCGCCGCGCTGGTAACCTGTCTGGCATAGCGCGCCAGATAACCGGTTTTGACCTTCGGCTCGGGGCAGACCCAGCTCTTTCGGCGCTCTTCCAACGCCTCGTCCATGACCAGCAGCTCAATCTTCCGATTCGGGATGTCGATGGAGATCATATCGCCCTCGCGCACAAGCGCAATATTGCCGCCGAGCGCCGCCTCCGGCGAGACGTGGCCGATGGACGCGCCGCGGGTCGCGCCGGAAAAGCGGCCGTCGGTAATAAGAGCCACGGTGGTGTCGAGCCCCATGCCCGCGATAGTCGCGGTGGGGTTTAGCATCTCGCGCATACCGGGTCCACCCTTGGGCCCCTCGTAGCGAATAACAATGACATCACCGGGGACGATTTTCCCACCCGTGATGGCGGCAATGGCGGCGTCCTCCCCGTCAAAAACACGGGCCGGGCCCTGATGGACCATCATTTCGGGCGCAACGGCGGACTGCTTGACAACGCAGCCGTCAGTCGCCAGATTGCCCTTGAGCACCGCGATGCCCCCGGTCTTCGAATAGGGGTTTTCCAGCGGGCGGATGACCTCGGGGTCGAGGTTTACGACACCCTTGAGGTTCTCGGCGAGGGTCTGACCCGTTGCCGTGATGACCGAGGTGTCCAACAGGCCCTTTTTGTTCAGCTCCGCCATAACGGCATGGACACCGCCCGCCCGGTCGAGATCCTCCATGAAGGTCGGGCCTGCCGGGGCAAGGTGACAGAGGTTCGGTGTTTTTGCGGAAAAGTCGTTTGCCATGTCAAGACTGAGCGTGACCCCCGCCTCATGGGCAACAGCGGGAATGTGCAGCATCGTATTGGTCGAGCAGCCGAGCGCCATGTCGACGATTTCGGCGTTGTGGAAGGCCGCCTCCGTCATAATGTCACGCGGACGGATATCCTTTTCAAGCAGCTCCATAATCTTCATGCCCGTGTGCTTGGCAAGCCGCAGCCGTGCCGAGAGCACCGCGGGAATGGTGCCGTTGCCGCGCAGAGCCATGCCGAGCGCCTCGGTGACACAGTTCATGGAGTTTGCGGTGTACATCCCCGAGCAGGAGCCGCAGCTCGGGCAGGCATTGAGCTCATACGCCTCGACCCCCGCCTCATCCATCTTGCCCGCGTGGTATGCGCCAACCGCCTCAAACATGGAGCTTAGGCAGGTGCGCTTGCCATTGAGATTGCCTGAGAGCATCGGCCCGCCCGAAACGAAAATGGTCGGAACATTGACCCGCGCTGCCGCCATCAGCAGACCGGGGACGATTTTGTCACAGTTCGGAATCATAACAAGGGCGTCAAACTGATGTGCCAGTGCCATGCATTCGGTGCTGTCGGCGATCAAGTCTCTCGTAACAAGAGAATATTTCATGCCCTCATGTCCCATGGCGATACCATCACAGACGCCAATCGCTGGGAACACAATCGGGGTGCCGCCCGCCATCAGAACCCCCGTGCGCACGGCCTCCGTAATCTTATCGAGGTTCATGTGGCCGGGGATGATCTCGTTATGGGCGCTGACGATGCCCACCAGGGGACGCTCCAGCTCCTCCTTGGTGAGACCAAGTGCATAGAAAAGGCTCCGGTGCGGGGCCTGCTGGATACCTTTTTTCACATTGTCACTTTTCATTTTTATGACTCCTTTGTATCGGAATTGGGGACGGTTTTAATACGAAGTTTTTCCCTTATGAGGGAGGTGCATGGCAGTGTCCTACTGCCGGAGGCGAAACTCATTATTCCCCCTATGAGGGAAGGGCCTAGCAGTGTCCTACTGCCGATAGGCGAAACTCGATATTTTTCCCTATGAGGGAGGTGCATGGCAGTGTCCTACTGCCGGAGGCGAAACTCATTTCTTCTTTCCATGAAAGAAGAAACGATTTTCAATTTCAAAGAAGAAAGCGCCAAAGGGGGCTTTGCACCAAGACGCCCCCTTTGGAAACCCCTCCTGGACTTTGAGGTTATGCTTTTGGGGCAGTGTACTTCATACAAATTTTCCCTTATGAGGGAGGTGCGCGGCAGTGCTCCACTGCCATAGGGCGAAACTCATTTCTTCTTTCCGAGAAAGAAGAAACGATTTTCAATTTCAAAGAAGAAAGCGCCAAAGGGGGCTTTGCACCAAGACGCCCCCTTTGGAAACCCCTCCTGGACTTTGAGGTTATGCCTCTTGGAGCGAAGCGACAGCGCCCCCTTTGGATTCCCCTCCTAAACCTTGGGG
>Ga0074193_1000262_pt1 | contig 96129 bp, 92 predicted proteins | sample EPASupsiteHSE605_FD_64523 | JGI IMG/M metagenome (GOLD analysis project Ga0074193, IMG submission 64523) | Bioremediated contaminated groundwater from EPA Superfund site, New Mexico - Sample HSE6-05 | ecosystem: Environmental > Aquatic > Deep subsurface > Groundwater > Contaminated ... | reverse complement strand
GCCAGCCGGACGTGTTTGTCGGCGGAGACGTTTTCACAGGACCGAAGTTTGCCATTGACGCGATTGCGGCGGGCAAACAGGGCGCAATCTCCCTGCACCGCTTCGTCCAGCCGGGACAGGACCTCACGTTTGGCCGCGACCGCAGAGAATACCGTTCGCTCGACAAAGCGGGCCTTGTCATTAACGATTATGACAACACACCGCGTCAGGCGCCCGGACACAATCCCGAAAGCAGCAAGAGCTTCAAGGATGCGCGCCTGACCTTTACCGAGGCGCAGATGAAGAAAGAGACAGAGCGCTGCCTTGGTTGCGGTGCTGCTATCGTCGACGATTATATGTGTGTCGGCTGCGGCCAGTGCACCACAAAGTGCAAATTTGATGCGATTCACCTCGAAAGAGTTTTTGACGGCGAGGGTGTTTCCTTTGAAAAGATCAAGCCCGTAGTACTCAAGACGATGGTCAAGCGCGAAGGCAAAATTGTGGTTAGAAAAGTTAAGGATGCCTTTGCTAAAAAGGACTAAAACTAATTGCAAATAACAAAAGAAGCAGGTATAATCTATGCATGAGCTTGGAATAGTTATGGAAATCGTCCGTGTCGTTGATGAACTTGCCAAAGAGCAGGGGATAACGGTGGTCGAGGCCATAGTCCTACAAATAGGCGAACTTTCTCCCGTTGTACCGAAGTACATTGAGGAATGTTATCCCGCGGCCGTTGACGGAACCTTTATGGAAAACACTAAGCTGGAAATAGAGATTATGCCCGGCAACGGAATATGCAAGGATTGCGAAACCGTATTCAATGTTCTCAAAAATAGCGGCAAATGCCCCAGATGTGGGAGCAAAAACTTCGAAACACTTAGCGGACGGGATTTCTATATCAAGGAGATACGGGTCCCGAACGACTAATGTTTATCGGCGAGCTGTTGCCTGCTGATCTTCCATGCAAGCATGAACTGTTCCGTATGGCACTCTGCCGTCATGCGGGGCAGTTCTGCGACTTTAAAATGAAAATGATACGACTTTTTTTGAAAGAAAACGCAGTGCCTTCGGTAAGAAGGCACTGCGTTTTCTCTAGGCCAGGGCAAAATGGGCGTCTATCACATCGCAGCGCATGGGCGTTGAAACCGCGCCGCCCCCATGGTGTTCGTCCAAAAAGCTAGAGGGACAGCAGCATATAAATCATCCATAGATAAGCACAGGTCTTTGGCAGCATAAGCATACCCAGCTTGGGCTGTCGGCTGGCCCAGATGACCACAGGCAGGTAAAATGCGAAGCTGAGTAGAACCCCCAGCCACATCCAGGTAAGACCCGGTACCTGTCCGTTATAAATGCCGAAAAGCAGGGCAACTGCGGCACCCATCAGCAGAAATGGAATATTGCGGTATATCCCCCAGGAAACCGGCGGTTGCGCATCGTACCATTTGTTTTGAGGAAGAAAACAAAGCCAGAGCCGTAAAACAGCAAGCGCATAGACGAGGCCTGTCCAAATAGTGGCATTTGTGACAGCATAAACCAGAAGCCCCAGATGCCATAAAAGCACATAGAACACGGTCATTGTTATGGAGGTGACGAGTTTACCGAAACCCAGCGCGCGCCGCCAGCGTACTTCATCCCCCGTGAGGATGACTGCAATCCGTGGCACTAGGTGAAACAGATCCCCGCCCACCAGCATTAATGCCATGAGACCAGCCAGTTGCCTGGGCTTGTCCACGGCAGTTGAAATGAGATACACGCCGGCGATAAGTGCAACAAGCAGGTAGAATATATCAAATAGTACTTCAAAATATCCAAAAACACGTTTGTTTTCTTTCATCGTTTTTTCGTCCTTATTTGTCATGATTAGTTGCTATCTTTCGGTGTAGCAATATATATAATATGGATGGTAACCGCCGCTCCAACTGCGCCCAGCAGCAGCACAATCCACCATGTTCGAATCAGTATAGCAGAAAACAGGAGCATCCCCCACAAAAACAGCAGACTTAAAATGACGGTTTTACGGGTCAGTCCGTTTCTCTGACTGTAATTATTGATGTATTCTCTGAAGAAACGGACGGACATAATTTTCGCCCGCAGCTTTGGATTACCGCTCAAACAGGCGGCGGCCGCCAGTACAAAAGGCGTTGTCGGCCATACGGGAAGCAATAGACCGATGGCACCGATTATCAGCAATATATATCCCAAAATGGACAGCATTAAAACCTTCATATACACTCCTTTGGCTGCAGAGCAAATTAAACAATAACGGTTCACCAAGATGGCATACATACCTTAGTATATGCCAGTGATGGGGGTTGGCAGCAAAAAGAATGAGTAGCGGGATTACAGAGCATGACAACAAATAAATAATAATAGCTACTAATACTGATAATGGACTTTTTGTGTTGTTCTGTCAATAGGATAATAGAAGAAAGCCGGTGCAGATATGACTGCGCCGGCTTTCTCATAGCTTGTTATGCTTCCAAATAGCGGCATCATTTAAGTACCTGTGCCGCCCCTTTTTTTAACTATTTTAGCGTCTCTTTTTTCTTGGAAAAGAAAATGCCAATGATCATAATTGCCAGGAAAATGATAAGGTAATAGAAGACCGTTTCGTGGTAAGCAGACCAAGTCGCATAGACCATGAACAGGCAGCCGCAGACGGCCAGAATGGGCATGACAAAGCGCTTAAAGCCGCCAAGTTCTCTTTCCTTTATCATCATTGCGATGAAGATAGGTATGTAAGAAGCATAAATGGTGACAATGGGCAGCTCCGAGGTGTCAAAAGAAAACTTGCCAAACCAGGGTGTCTCAACTAGGTTTGCGCCGTAAAAATAGAGGAGCCAGAAGCCGCAGAAAAACAGGCCAAGAATCGAGGAGTTTGTCGGCATATTCGTTATGGGATCAACCTGCTTGAACATTTCGGGCTTGGGGCCCTCGCCTCTGACCGCAAGGGAGTACATACCGCGTGTGCAGCCGAGCATGAGGCCGTTAAGTGTTCCGAGACAGGAGATAACGATAAAGACAAATAGAAGCGTTCCGCCGAGCTTAGAGAAAACGGTTTCAAAGGCAATCTTTGCGCCGTCTTGTCCACCCTGCATCATGACTTCATTTGTGACGCCGCCGGTAAGGCCAACATAATAAAGGATGTAGATGATAATGACAGCAAGCGTTCCAATGACAAGGGCGCGGGGAAGATTTTTCTTAGCATCTTTAAGTTCAGCGTTAATACTCGTTGCGATAATCCAGCCCTCATAGGCAAAGGCGGTTGCAACTACAGCGGTGAAAAGCGCGTTGCCCTTGCTGGCTACAGGCGCTACAACGGTTGAAAAGTTCTCAACCGTCAGTCCGTTAGAAAGGCCGACGATGAGGCCAACAACGCCCATAAGAATGAGTGGAATGACCTTGATAACGGTGGATGTTACCTGAAACTTACCCGCAATAACAGGGGACAGGGCATTGACCGCATAGCTGGTGCACAGGAAGAACGCGGCGATTGCCAGGCAGGAACCGCCGGTAATATCCCAACCAAAAAGAACGCAGGCGAAGCGCGCGCTAACCCAGGCAAGGACACTCGTGAGGGTTGGATAGTAAATGGTGCTCATAAACCAGCCGAGATAATAGGCATATTTTCCGCCCATTGTAACCTCTGCGTAGTCAACAAGACCGTTGACGTAGCTATAGCGTGTTGCCATAATTGCGAAGGTATAGGCGCAGACAACCATGATTGCGCCGCCGATAAGCCATGCAAGAATACCGAGCTTTTGGTCGCCGCCGGTGACATTGAGGATTTTTTCCGCCTTGAAGAACACGCCGCTGCCGATAACGATACCGATTACCATCGCAATCGCCACCGGTAGGCCGTACTTCTCCTTGAGTTTTGAATCCATATTTTCTCCCTCTTTCAAATAGTTGGCTGATCCGATTTCAGCCGAGTGTATAATAACACATGTATTCGACAAAATAAAGAAAAAATTGTATAATACAGCAATTCTTTAAAGAGATTTGAATTCATGCATATGCAATTTAACGAATTAGTTCTTTTAATAGAAAAAGAATGCTGATCTATCAAGCGTTTCCATAATAAAAACAGCGGAGCAGATATTGATTCTGCTCCGCTGTTATGAACTGTAATTTTGAGTTGATAGTGAAAGAAAAGGTTCAAGGAAGCCGCAGGATATCATTTACCGGATATCTTGCCGGCATATGCGGGGAAGACAGTTTATATCCACAGGCAACCAGAACGACAAGCGCCTCATTGTCGGGAATATTCAGCAGCGCTTTAAGTTTAGCCTGATCGAAAATGCCTAAAATGACGGTCCCGATACCGAGGCTGTTGGCCGCAAGACAGAAGGTCTGGACAGTTGCCCCGCAGTCAAAATATGTATAGGCCTCGCCTAGCACGGTTGTTGGCGTCCCGTCCTTTTCAAAGCCGCTGTGTCCCGTAACGGCGGAAACGGCCATCAGTAAGGGGGCCGCGCTGACGACTTTGGCGTTGAAGCCGGGGAGTGCCTGGCAGACATCTTCCAACAGAGACTTGTCCGTAAAAGCAGCAAAGCGGGTTGTCTGCGAGTTTTTCCAGGTAGGAGCAAGCTGGGCTTCTGCAACAAGCCTTGTTATTGTTGACCGGTCAATAGGCCTATCCTCAAATTTTCGGATGCTCCGTCTGGTCTCGATGCATTCAAATGCTTCCATGCTTTTCCTCCAATAAAATGACTTTTTTATATATTACAGTATTGACCCGACAAGTCAAGTATGGATTTACATTTGCGGTTGTGATACTATGACGACGTGAATTAGGCAATGTTCATCCATGGGCCGGGGCTTGAGTCTTCGGCTTCCTTGAATAAATGATATGAGCAGACGGGGTACGAATATGCAGGGTTTATATTACAACGGGAAAATGGCGGTGCTGCGGGATGAGCTGCCAGTACCCGAACCAAAAGCACATGAAAGTCTTATCCGAATTTCGCTTTCAGCTATTTGCAATACGGATAGAGAGATCCTCAAGGGCTATAAGCCTGATTTTACAGGCGTGATGGGCCACGAGTTCGTTGGCGTTGTACAGGCGTCCAATGAACCAACGCTTATCGGAAAGCGCGTCGTGGGCGAAATCAACGAGGGCTGCGGCGCATGTATTTACTGTAGGACAGGTAGGGAACATCACTGTGAAAACAGAAAGTGTATCGGGATTGCCGGACAGAACGGCTGCTTTGCCCCCTATATGACTATTGCAACCAAGCAGCTTCACCTTGTCCCGGACACAGTGCCGGACGAGCATGCCGTGTTCGCTGAGCCGCTTGCGGCGGCGCTCGAAATTCCGGATCTGGTTCATATCAGACCCTCGGAGGAAATCTGTGTTATAGGTGACGGCAGACTAGCCTTCCTGATTGCGCAGGTGCTTGCGCTCGGTGGCACGGAGGTAACCGTTCTCGGCAAGCATGCGGACAAGCTGCGCCGATTTGAGGACTTTGCAAAAACGGCGGTATCCTGCGATAGACGATTTGAAATCGTTGTGGATGCTGCAGGCGGACCCTCCGGTTTTGAAACGGCCATGCGGCTCGTGCGAAGCAGAGGAACGATTGTCCTCAAGAGCACCTATGCGGGAACTGCGCAATTAAATCTATCAGCCGCCGTTGTCAATGAAGTGACCATTATCGGCAGCCGCTGCGGCCCCTTTGAACCGGCGGTCAGGCTGCTTGAAAAAAATGCGATTGAACTTCCGCCGATTGAGCTTCACCGGGTCGAAGAATGGGAGAAAGCCTTTGACAGCCGCGCTTTCAAGGTCGGGTTCGATTTCCGTGACTAATGGATCAATTGCTAATTAAATCATGATATGGTGTATTCTTCTTGCAAAGTACAACTAAGTATACTATAATGTGTTTGTTTGGGGGAAGACAAGCCTCCCAAATGCAAAACAAAGACCTATCAAATTTTGGAGGTAAAAAATGAAAAAGATTCTTGCACTCGTCCTGGCTCTTGTTCTCGTTCTGAGCCTTGCGGCCTGCGGCACAAAGAAAGCAGCGTCCGAAACAGACACGCCCCCTGCTTCCGTGGCTCCGACAGCCGAAGCGACCGGCCTTAAGATTGCCATCGTCACAAGTCCTTCCGGTGTTGACGACGGTTCATTCAACCAGAACAATTACGATGGTATTCAGAGCTTCGTCGCTGCACATCCCGGTTCCACAGTGACACCCATTCAGGAACCTGACATGGCAAATGCAGTTGCCGCTGTTGGTGAAATCGTTGCGGATTATGATGTCATTGTGTGCCCGGGCTTCCAGTTCGGCGGTATTACAACAATAGCTCAGGAAAATCCCGACAAGTTCTTCATCCTTGTTGATGCATATCCCTCCGATCCTGCCGACGCAACGGGCGTTGCAACTATCGAAGTCGCCAACATTTATGCTATGCAGTTTGCAGAGCAGGAGAGTGGCTTCTTTGCAGGTATTGCTGCCGCTATGGAAACAAAGACCGGCAAGGTTGCTGTTGTCAACGGACAGGCATTTCCCTCCAACGTCAACTATCAGTACGGCTTTGAAGCCGGTGTCAAGTACGCAAACGCTAAGCTCGGCACGAAGGCTGAGTGTGTGGAGCTGGCATCCTACTCGGGCACAGATGTTACGGGTGCGGTAGTCGGCGGCAACTATATCGGCGGCTTCAGCGATCCTGAAACCGGCAAGGTTGTCGGCGCAGCCCTCATCGCTGAGGGTGTGGACATCCTCTTTGTTGCTGCCGGAAACTCCGGTAACGGCGTGTTCACAGCCGCTAAGGAAGCCAAGGATGTCAAGGTTATCGGCTGCGATGTCGACCAGTATGACGACGGCGCAAACGGCGACGCCAACATTGTCCTAACCTCCGGTCTCAAGAACATGGCTGTCAACGTTGAGCGTCAGCTTAACGCCATAGCCGACGGCACCTTCAAGGGCGGCAACTACACACTGTATGCAGACACCGACTCCACCGGTTATGTCTCCGCAGAAGGCCGTCAGCAGCTCAGCGAGGCGACACTCACTGCGCTTGCCGAAGCTTATGAGCTTGTTAAGACCGGAAAGATCGTTCCTCCCGCAAACTTCAGCGAGACAACCGTTGATAACTTTGTTGGACTCGAGTAATTTTTCCTCAGTCTCTTGCAGTTTCAAAATGAACTAACAGAACCACTGGCCTGTATGCGGCACCAACAAAGCCGCATGCAGGCTTTTTATTTTTTCCACTCACAGCATCTGGCGGCCGAATTTTCAACATCAAATCGCCCTTGAAAACAGCTGCCAGACGTTTATAATATACTTTGACACTGCGCCTGAAAACGAGTAAAATAGACACATACCTGCACGAACAATGCCGCAGAAAAGGAGAAGGCCGTTCATGGACGAATTTATTGTTGAAATGCGCCATATCACCAAACGCTTCCCCGGAATCGTTGCAAATGACGACGTTTCAATTTCCGTCAAAAAGGGAGAAATCTTTGCGCTCTTGGGGGAAAACGGCGCGGGAAAATCGACCTTGATGAGTATGCTGTTCGGGATGTACGAACCGGATGAGGGTGAAATCTGGATCAGAGGGAAAAAAGTCAAAATAACCTCGCCGGCCCATGCCACTCAGCTGAATATAGGAATGGTCCATCAGCATTTTAAGCTGGTCGCAAACTATACCATAACGGAAAATATTATCCTCGGACAGGAGCCGCCTAAACGGTTTCTCGGGCTTCTGCCGTCGGTTGATATCAAGGGCCCGAATCAGAAAATTGCCGAGCTTTCTAAGCGATATGGGTTGGAAGTCGATCCTCGCAGAAAGATTGAGGACATCAACGTTTCGACCCGCCAGCGCGTTGAAATTCTCAAGATGCTTTACCGCGAGGCCGAGATCCTGATTTTCGATGAACCCACGGCCGTACTGACGCCGCAGGAAATTGAATTTTTGCTTAATATTATTCGGGAACTGCGCAGTTCCGGCAAAACAATCATCCTGATTACTCATAAGCTTGAGGAAATCAAAAAAGTCGCCGACCGCTGTGCGATTTTATGCAGAGGAAAGCTTGTCGGAGTGATGGATGTCGCAGGCACCTCCACAAAGACTATGGCCAATATGATGGTGGGCCGCGAAGTCAGCTTTGCGTTGGAAAAAAAACCGGCTGATTTTGGGGCCGAGGTCCTGAATGTATCCGGTCTTACCGTTAAGAGTCAAGATGCTTTGCCAGTGGTCAAGAATGTCTCCTTCTCAATAAGAAAGGGAGAAATATTTGCAATTGCCGGTGTATCCGGCAACGGGCAGACGGAAGTGGCGGATGCTGTTATGGGACTGATACCCGTCAGCGCTGGAAAACTCTTGCTCGACGGTCAAGATATTACGGCTATGAGCGTGCGTGAACGAACGCTGGCAGGTATTTCCTACATACCGGAGGACAGGCAGGAGGTCGGGCTGGTGCTCGACTTTGACTTGGCCGAAAATCTGGCGCTTAAGCGGTATTTTAAAGAGCCCTTCTGCAAAAAAGGTATATTACAGGATGAGGCCTTTGCGGCGCACGGCAAAAAACTGGCGGAGGAATTTGACATTCGCAGCGGCCAAGGTATCAGCACCGTTGTGCGTTCTATGTCCGGCGGAAATCAGCAGAAAGCCATAATTGCCCGAGAGATCGAGCTTGCTTCAGAGCTGATGATATTTGTCCAACCTACGCGCGGCCTGGATATCGGTGCAATAGAGAATATTCACAGAGAAATATTGGCTCAGCGCGATGCGGGCAGAGCCATCCTGCTTATATCTCTGGAGCTTGATGAAATTATAGGCCTTGCCGATACCATAGGTGTCATGTATAACGGCGAAATGCTCAATATTGCCCCCGCCGAAACGCTTTCTGCCACTCAGGTGGGTGAATATATGATGGGGGTGAAATCTGTATGAAACATGATAAACAAAATACAGTAGCGCCCCTTACACGCGGGTTTGTAAAAATATTGGGGGATGAAAAGCGTCAATCAATCTCGATTCCGCTTTTTGCGATTCTGTTGAGCCTGATTGCGGGCGCCCTTGTCATTCTTCTGTTCGGGAAAAACCCGATCACCGCGTTTTTGAGCTTCCTTCAGGGAAGCGGTATTCTGCCCAAATCCGCCTATGCCGCAAAAAAAAGCATCCTGACCGATCTGCTGAGCATGATTAACGCGCTCACGCCGATGATTTTTGCCGCACTTGCGGTTGCAGTCGCACTCAAGACGGGGCTGTTCAATATCGGTGTCTCGGGTCAAATGTTGGTTGCAGGATTTATGGCAACGGTGCTAGTGGGTTATTCGGGCTTGCCTGCTTACCTTGCAATGCCGCTCGTCGTCATCGTGGGCATTGTCTTTGGCGGGGCAGTCGGTGCTTTTATGGGCTGGCTTAAGCATCGGTTTAACATTAATGAGGTCGTGGCCTCAATCATGCTTAATTATATATTTCAATATATTATCAGCTTCTTTATTAACACTTATTATATAAACCCGGTTTCCCGCCAGTCTCAGCCGGTCAGTGCTGCTGCGAGACTGACACTGGTAGATACTGCGGCTTTCGGACTGAAGATGGACATTCCATTGGGCTTTATTCTCACGATACCGACAGCGCTATTGGTGCTTTTTTTACTCAACAGAACGCGCATGGGCTATGAGCTGAAGGTCGTTGGACTTAATAAACGTGCGGCTAAATACGCCGGGATTAATGTTGGCAGAAGCGTTGTGAGTTCCATGGCGATTTCGGGTGCACTGGCAGGGCTTGCCGGCGTAACGCTCTATCTTGGCTACTACAACAGCATTGCTCCGCGTGTACTCACCTCGGTCGGTTTTGACTCCATTGCGGTTTGTCTGCTGGGGAACGCGCACCCGATTGGTATTTTGTTTTCATCTCTGCTGATTACGATCATTTCAAAGGGCAGCAACTACATGAGCTCCATGATGAATATCCCACAGGAGATCGCGGAAGTGATTACAGGACTGATCCTCCTGTTTTCGGCCTGCGGTGCCTTCATCAAATACAGAGTGGCGCTTGCCAGAGAGGAACTGTCTGCACTGAAACTGAAAACTGAACTTGCTATAAGCGGCAAAGGAGGGAAAAAGGCATGAATACAATTATCATTGATGGCCTTGCCTTTGCGCTGCCCCTGTTTATCATTGCAATTGGCGGTATATACAGTGAGCGAAGCGGCGTTACGAACCTGGCCCTCGAAGGCTTTCTCGGGTTCGGTGCTTTTTTTGGCGCGGCAGCCGTCATGGCTATGACAGGTGGAAATCTTGCGGGACTAGAGCTGCCCATGTTCTTTATCGCGCTGACACTTTCTGCAATCGGCGGCGCCCTTTTTGCGATGCTTCATGCGCTGCTATGTGTCAACTTTAAGGCCAATCAGGTTATCAGCGGCGTCGTTATTAACATCCTCGCTGCGGCATTAACCGCCTTTTTTACCAGCCAGATCAACACGATTTTGCTGGGTAAACCGACCAACAAATTTGTCCTCGGCGTCTGCCAGAAATTCACCGTGCCCGGTATTTCGAAAATTCCCGTTCTCGGCGCTTTTTTCACCGATGTCTATATTTATGAACCGATCATTATCGTCGTCGCGCTGTTTATGACCTACTTGCTCTACAGGAGCCGGTTTGGTCTTCGCCTGCGCGCCTGCGGTGATAATCCGCATGCGGTTGATGCAGCCGGTGCAGATGTGTCCAAAATTCGTTTTACGGCGGTCATGATTTCCGGTGCGCTTTCAGGACTCGGTGGTATCTGTTTTGCCTATTCAATCTCAGCAAGCTTTTCGCCGAGTATTTACGCGGGCTACGGCTTTCTTGCGATTGCGGCGCTCATCTTCGGCAACTGGAAAATCGGTCCGACCCTCGGGGCGTGTCTTTTGTTTGGGTTTGCAAGGTCCGGCGGCTATAAGCTGGCTCAGACACTAGGACTTGCCAGCACTTTTTCCGACATTATTATGATTTTACCCTATGTGCTTACGCTGTTTTTGCTGATGTTTTTCTCGTCAACAAACCGTGCACCTAGGGCCCTCGGCGAAATCTACGACAAGGGTAAAAGATAATAAAAAAGAAGCCCAACCGGGCTTCTTTTTCTTATTCCGCTGAAAGACGGCGGACGAAGGCCTCCATCTCGGCCGGGCTATTGATGCTCTGTGTTCTGTCAATAATGGCCTGACGCTGTTGCTGTGTCATGTTCGCAAAGCTGTCCATTGCGGCAGGATATTTCGTAAGGGCCATACCTAAACCGACAGGGATATCCGGCTGACCAAAGAAAAGATCCATACAATCACCTCGGAAGAAGTGTTTGTATTTATTATAAAAATATTCTTCTATTACTATCAGCAGAGCGCCTGCGTCACAAACTGAGACCAGGTCTCCATTTGATTCGCTAGTCCGTGGAGATCAGCACGTTTGACCCAGAAGCCTTCGAGCTTTTCCGTCTCGCGGACCGACACCTCGCCCGTCACTTCGAGGGTGAAAAACAGGCCCAGATGGACACTGCCTACCTCTGTCGTGTCATCATTAATGATGCCGCTGGGTGTCAGACGTCCCATCTGCGCAATGCTGACTTCTTCTTCAATTTCGCGCTTCATGCCGCGGAAAAGAACATCGGAGTCGTCCCCGTCTGCCTCGGGGTTGATATGTCCGCCGACGCCGATGGATAGAAGACCGTGAAGTCTAGTTTCACCGCCTTTTTTTAGCCTGCGCATTACAAAAACCTCGTCGCCCCTGCATACAGTGACATACGGGATAATCTGCTTATGCGTGGGATCATTCTCGGCTTCCGGGCGGGGTAGGAATTCGTGATTTTCTAATATTATGTCAACCATTTTGCCGCAGTTATCAGTAGTGATACCCATGCGCGGGATCATATCGGCAATCAATTCTCTTTTAACAGTCAATACATTTTCCATAGAAGAGCTGTTTCCTTTCCGGTGTTGAAACAAACGTGCGGCGGTGTAAAGGGGCGCGCCGCTAAAGTTTAGTTGAGATGATGATAGCACAAAAACCTCAGTAATAAAAGATTTTTCGACAGACCTTTTATGCTTTTGGCTTTAAGTTTTGGCGGAAGCTATTGTCAAATAGGCCTGTTTTTGATAATATTTTAAGCACGATTGATTCTGGAGGACTTTAATAAATGGAAAAACTGTTTATTCCCGGGGATATCCTTTTACCGAAGAATACCGACATGGGGCTTTGGAGCGTGATCGCCTGCGATCAGTACACCTCCCAGCCTGAATACTGGGATGCGGTCGACAGCCGTGTCGGAACGGCCCCTTCGACGCTGAGGCTCATCCTCCCGGAGGCATATCTCGAGACTCGGGATACCACTGGAGAAACGGAAAAAATAAACAGGACCATGACGAAATATCTGACGGACGGTCTCTTTGAGACGGTACCGGATTCTTATATCTACCTCGAGCGTGAGCTGACTGTCGGCGAGACACGCCGGGGTCTCGTCGGGCTGATTGACCTTGAGGCGTATGACTACAGGTCGGATGCCGTTTCACCTGTTCATGCGACGGAGGGCACGGTGGAGTCCAGACTTCCGCCACGCGTAAAAATTCGTGAAGGGGCGGCGCTGGAGCTTCCGCATATTGTCGTTTTCATAGACGATCCCGAAAATACGGTACTAACCGGCCTCGATTCAGGGGAACAGCTCTACGACTTCGAGCTTATGGACGGCGGGGGGCGCATCCGGGGCCTGCGCGTCTCCGGAAACGAAGCCGAGCGGGTGCAGCGCGCGCTTGCGGGCCTGGCCGAGCCAGAGCATCTTGAAAAACGTTACGGAAAAAAATGCGCCAATCCGGTTATTATTGCAATGGGAGACGGGAATCACAGTCTTGCGACGGCCCGCCTCTGTTGGGAGAAAATTCGTGAGCAGCTCACGCCGACGGAACGAGAAAATCATCCTGCACGCTTCGGTCTAGCGGAGCTTGTCAATATCCACGATGCATCCATCGTATTTGAACCGATACATAGGGTGTTGTTTGAGACCGACACGGCAGACTATTTTGCGCAGGCAAACGCTTATTTTAACTCAATTTCAAGAGTGGGGGCAAGCGCGCATAAGCTGCGGCTTGTCTGCGGCAAAGTCTGCCAAGAAGTGACCGTCACGGGACTCACAATCGGCAGTCTGATAGACGCCGCTCAAAGCTTTTGTTTGGACTATCTGACTGCGCACGGCGGCAAAATCGACTACATCCACGACGACGAGACGGCGCTCGAAATGTCCGCTAGGGTCTCCTGCGCAGGCCTGCTCCTTCCGGCGATGGATAAAAATGAACTATTCCCTTCAATCATGGAGAGTGGCGTCTTTCCCGCTAAGAGCTTTTCAATCGGTCCCTCGCGCGACAAGCGTTACTACCTTGAATGCAGAAAAATAAAGTAGACAAGAAACTGCCGATTTACCCCGTGCCGGAAGCACGATGGGGCAAGAAATGATACAGCCATCCTGAATAGATACAGCAGCGCGAGCGGCCGGAATTTCGGCCGCTCGTTTTGTTGCATCAAAGCACACAGGCAAATTTGGGCCGAATTGTTTATAGGCGTCATAATGCGCGGACAAGTCAAATATGATTTAGCGTAGCCCGACTTCGGTCGGACAGTCATAAGCAAAGGCGGATAGTCTTCCGCAGAAAAAGCACAGCACTGAGCAAATGAAAGGATGATGATCCGCAATGCAGACTGCCATACAGGAATTTCTGAGGGCCGCAAGACTCCTGCCGCCCGGCCTTCGCGCAGAAGTGCTGGGCCTATCCGAAAATGTGACGGAAGGGGCTGAGGAGATACGGCTGCGCACGGGAAGAGCACCAACGCTGGTTTCCTACGGAAAGGAGCTCGAGATTCTGCCGACGCACAAAGTGTCAGCCTCCGAACTGCAGCTTGTGCTGGAGATTGCCACACGGGCCTCCGTCCATACCTATGCTGACAGCATCCGTATGGGATTTGTAACCGCCGAAGGCGGATGCCGCGTCGGCATATGCGGGACGGCGGTCACGGACAGTGAAAAAATCATGACCTTACGACGGCTATCCTCTCTTTGCATCCGAATTCCGCGGGAAAAACGTGGTTGTGCGGATGAGGTCATGAAGGTGCTGAAGGAGGGCGGCTTTGCATCGACACTGATTATCTCGCCGCCGGGCGGGGGCAAGACAACGCTGCTCCGAGAGTTGGTGCGGCTCCTGTCCGATAGTGGGACAAGGATATCGCTCGTTGACGAGCGCGGTGAGGTGGCGGGTACCTTTGAGGGACAGCCTTGCTTTGATGTCGGCATGAGAACAGATGTATTGACAGGTGCCCCTAAAAGCGACGGCATTTTTCTTCTCCTGCGTGCGATGGCGCCCCAGCTGATTGCCTTTGACGAGATAACCTCTCCAAATGACATAGAGGCGGCGGAAACCGCCGCAAACTGCGGGGTATCACTACTGGCAACCGCGCATGCGGCAGGGGTTATGGATCTGGCCGAACGCGGACTATATAGAAAACTGCTTGATCGGCGGATCTTCAAAAAGGCCGTTGTAATCGAGAACATCAGCGGTAAACGCCGTTATACGGTGGAGGATCTGGCATGAAAATCATTGGCGCGCTGCTTCTTGTCGCCGCCAGCACCCTTCTGGGGGTGGGACAGGCAAGGAAACTGTATTACAGGCGGAGCTGTCTGGAGGGGGTGCTGGACGCGCTGCGCTTTATAGATGCCGAGCTCAAAAACGGCTCCGTTCCTATACCGGAGATTTTCCAGGAGCTCAAACGGTTGCCGCCCTCCCAGCTCAGCAGCTTTTTCGAAAACCTCAACGCCAGGATGGCACGTTTTGGTGAAGAGAGCCTTTCTGAAATCTGGAGCGGCTGTGTCCTGAGCGACAACACGATTTCTCTCTCGGAGGGTCAGCGGCAGGAGCTGTGCCGGGTCGGAACCTATCTTGGCCGATATTCGGAAACCGAGCAGTCGGATGCCATCGCCGTGTGTCTGGAGCGTCTGGGAACAGAGCTCACGCGCTCTGCCGATAAGGCTAGAGAGGGTGCAAAGCTTTTTACAGGCCTCGGGCTTACCTTCGGACTGATGCTTGCAGCCGTGCTTATATGAAACAATTAATGTTTATTCTTCTCACTGGAGGATACTATGGACGTTGATCTCATCTTCAAAATTGCAGCAGTCGGAATTCTGGTAGCGGTGCTGAACATCCTACTCTCCCGTTCTGGGCGGGACGATCAGGCTCTCATGGTCACACTGGCCGCACTTGTCGTCGTGCTTGCGCTAGTGGTCCAGCAAATTAGCAATCTCTTCACACTGATCAAGAGCCTTTTTGGTCTTTAGCCATGGAACTTATAATCAAGGCCGTCGTCATCGGCGTTACGGGGGCCGTTCTGACGCTGATTATAAAGCGGACAAACCCCGAAATTTCCGCAGTGCTTACGCTGACAATCTGCACGGTCATTATCGGAATGTGTGTCAAGGTGTTTTCCTCCGTTTTGGAGGTGTTAAACCTTGCCCAGCTCGGCAGTGAGTTTTCATCCGCCTATACCACCCCAATCCTCAAATGCGTGGGAATCGGCATTACAGCGCGGATAGGCAGCGATATTTGTAAGGACTCGGGACAGGAAGCGGTCGCCTCAGGCGTGGAAATATGCGGCGCCGTCTGTGCGCTGTATGTCTCACTTCCGCTGATCAAAACAATGTTGCGAATGATAGGTGAACTTGCATGAAAAAAGCACGCTTAATTTTATGCTGTCTTTTTGTGGGGCTCATGCTCTCTGGCTTTGCCCGGGCCGAAACAGATACGGGACAAGCTACCGAAAATGATGAAACTGCGGTGGTTCCGCCAAGTGTCGCCGAGCAGGCCGAGGCGATGGGAACCGATAGCGTAACCGATGGGCTGCCGCAAGATGCCGGAAAAATTCTGGGTGATATCTCGCTGACGGATACAGACATGGGGGACAAAGGCTTTCAGGCGCTGCTCGATGCCATAAAAGAGAGCACGGTGGGGATATTTAAAAACGCCCTCGGCTCGGCAGCAAAAATCCTGACAATCGTGATACTGTGTTCGGCGGCCGCTTCCGCAATGAATGACGGCGGGGCAAAGGATATGGTCTCTTTCGGCGGGACGGTAGCGGTTTCCGCAATTGCCGTCAGCAACGCACATTCTTTTATCGGTATGGGTATGGAGACACTTCTGACCCTCTCGGACTACTCGAAGGCGCTGCTCCCGGTCATGTGCACGGCGGCGGCCAGTGCGGGCGCATTTACCTCCGCCTCGGCCAAGTATGCAGCGACCGCCCTGTTTATGGACGTGCTCATCACCATATCGGTTAACATAATATTGCCGTTGATCAGTATTTACCTCGCCGCAGTGATTGCAAATGCCACGTTGATAAAGGATACGCTGGCGAACGTGGCAAAGTTTCTCAAGTGGCTTTGCACGGCCGCGCTGACGCTCCTGATGCTGGCGTTTACCTCTTATCTTGGAATGACCGGGCTCATATCAGGCAAAGCGGATGAGCTTGCCGCAAGGATTACGAAGACCGCGCTGGGAACTGTTCTGCCGGTGGTTGGCAGTATTGTTTCCGATACAGCCGAAACGCTTGTCGCGGGCGCTGGAATATTGCGCAACGCAATCGGTATTTTTGGATTTCTCGCGGTTGCTGCAATCTGCGTGACCCCATTTCTAACGCTTGGACTGCACTATCTCGTCTATAAGGGCACCGCAGCTTTTTCGGAGGCATTGGCGGATAAACATATGGCAACACTGATTTCGGATGTCGGGTCGGCCTTCGGCATGCTGCTCGCCCTAGTCGGCTGCGGGGGAATGATGCTCTTCTTCTCGATCATATCCAGCATGAAGGCGGTGGGCACCTTATGACAGCGTTTGCACAAGAATGGGTCCGGGCGATTGCAGGCTGCGCACTCATATGTGCGGCCGCCATGGCCCTGACGCCCCGGGGTAAAGTCAAAAATGTCCTCAAACTCGTCTGCGGTATTGTTCTCATCATGGCGATGATAAGCCCCTTTCTGAATAAGGATCTGCCTGATATGTCGCTGGATATCTCGGAATATCGGAAGAAAGCGGACGAGATTATCGGACAGGCGCAGGAAAAAGAAAACGGATTGAGCAGGACTATCATAGAAGGCGAGATGGAATCATATATATTGGACAAAGCGAAAAGCCTGAGCGTACAGCTTGAAAGTGTTGAGGTATCGGTAAAGTGGGGTGATGAGGGGTGCTGGTATCCCTATGAGGTCCATATGACAGGAGAGATTCCACAGAGGGAAAAAAACCTGCTCTCGAGCAGCATCGAGGCAGAATTGGGCGTTCCGAACGAACGACAGTATTGGAGCAGCAATGATGGATAAAGGAAAAGGGAAGTTCAAGCTCCCTGGTATTCTAAAAAACAAATACGCGCTGATTTTGCTTGCCGCCGGACTTTTGGTCCTGCTATGGCCAAGCGGGAGCAAGACCGAGGATACGAAAAGCGGCGACCTAACGGCGCCCGCGTTCTCGATTACTCAAGAGGAAGACCGTTTAGAAACGCAGCTGGCAAAAATTAAGGGAGCGGGCAGAGTTTCCGTACTGCTCTCCGTCGTGGGCACGGCTTCTCGGGAGCTTGCCGACGGCGAGGACGGGCCGCTGGTTGTCTCAGAAAACGGCAAAGAAAAGGTGATCGAGCTGTATTATGTAAACCCGGAGTATTTGGGAGCGGTTATCGTCTGCGACGGAGCGGATTCCGCGGACGTGAGGCTGAAGGTCACAAAGGCCGTTGCCGCTTTCACAGGACTGGGCATGGATAAAATAACGGTCATCGGTATGGACAAATAAGGTAAACAAGGAAAAGGGAAGGAATCGGAGGAGGAAAAATGAATAAAACCAAAAAGTACATAACGATTGCAGCGGTGCTTCTTTGCGTTTGTGCCGCAGTATATCTGAACTGGTCCTACAACAACGACAAGCTCAGCGGGTCGACACTTTCGGATGCAGAGCTTGCAAATGCAAAGTCCGAGGAGGAAACGACAGCCAGTGGAATGGACGAGACGGTCTCAAACTACTTCGCGGAGGCAAGGCTCACACGTCAGCAGTCCCGCGATGAGGCACTCGAACTTCTGAAAGCGGCCGCATCTTCTGAAACGGCCTCTCAAGAGACCATCGATGGGGCTATGAGCGCGATTGCCGCAATGGCAAATTATTCGATGACAGAAACCCAGATTGAAAATCTCCTGCTGGCAAAGAACTTTGCCGAGTGCGTGGCGTTCATCAGTTCCGACGGCGTGACCCTGGCCGTTCCTGCCCCAGCGGAGGGACTTGCAGCCGAGGATGTGGCCAAAATCACCGACGCGATTGTTGCGGAAACTGATTTTACACCCACACAAATTCGAATCATCGAGGTTAAAAACAATGCCGGCACCGCTTCCCCGAGTCCAACCGCAACGATCGGACCAAACGGTGGAACGACGGGACCAAACGGTGCAACGACTGGAACTGAGGACAGCGGTTCGGATGACACAATGACAGATGACAGTGAGGTCTTGGAGTAATAGCGATTTTTCTTTATTTTTTCGGTTGACTGTGGTAAAATACCCAAAAGGGTAAAATGATAATAATCAGACAGCAAGGAGGATCACACTATGCCTGATAATTATATAACCACAGAAACCGAAAAAGGTAAGATTAGCATATCGGAGGATGTGTTAGCCGTCATGGTGGCGGCGGCAATCTCTGAAGTCGAAGGAGTCGACGGGCTCGGCAACACGGTCGGGGACGATATTCTTGAGTTCATCGGTAAAAGGAGCCTTGCAAAGGGTATTAAAGTGACACTGCTGGACGACCATATAACGATAGATGTGCTCGTAATGGTTGCCTTTGGCTGCGTGATAACCGACGTTGCCCAAAAGGTTCAGCTTGCCGTGTCAAACGCGCTTGAGGCCATGACGGGGCTGTCGCCGACGGTCAATGTCCATGTCAGCGGCGTTTCTTTCCCGAAAAACAAGCAATGAATTTGGAAAGCGGAGCAGCGATGCCGCCGCTTTCCAATTATTTGCCGTTAAGGGCTTTTTCGATCAACATTCAAACTTCGGAGGAATACGAGAGATGACCAGAACTGTGGCAAGAGAGATTTCCATTCAGATCGGATTCAGCCTTGCCGATAACCCTGAAGATGTCCGGGAAGTGCTGGAGCGCTTTTTCGATAAGGACTATTTTACGACGCTGGCAGTCGAAAACGAGCTGTTTGCGGAATACCCAGGAAAAAAGCAACTGGATTACATTAGAACGGTCGTCGAAGGCACTTCGGACCGCAGGGACGAATTGGACAGCTATATTGAAAAATACGCAAAGGGCTGGAAGCTCACGCGTATTTCGCGCATAGCGCTGACCATTCTGCGCACGGCACTTTTCGAAGTGCTGTATATGGACGATGTGCCGGACAGCGTTGCTATAAACGAAGCGGTAGAGCTCTCAAAAGGCTACGAGGAGCAGGAAACGGTCTCGTTTATAAATGGAATCCTCGGCTCTTTTATGCGGACCGAGCGCGGAACCGAACTCCTGCCCGAGCGGGAGCCGGATGCGGAAAATTCGGATGCGTTTTTCTCCGCGGAGGAGTGACAGATGGACAATGCCGTCTTATCCGTGACGGAGCTTAATAACCACATCAAAGACCTGATGGACAGCGACCTTCTATTGATGGGACTGGCCGTCAAGGGCGAACTGTCAAACTATAAGCTCTATCCGTCTGGACACCACTATTTTACACTTAAAGACGCAGAGAGCGCCATTCGCTGCGTGATGTTTAAAGGCAACGCCTCAAAGCTGCGCTTCACGCCGGAAAACGGCATGGGAGTGACGGCTGTGGGGCGCGTCACTGTTTTTCCCCGTGACGGAGCCTATCAGCTCTACTGTACGGACCTGCTGCCGGAGGGCATGGGTGATCTGCATATCGCCTTTGAGCAGCTCAAGGACAAGCTCTCGAGAGAGGGCCTGTTTGACGCAGTGCATAAAAAACCTTTGCCACGCTATCCCAGCCGCATTGCCATTATCACCTCGTCTGCGGGCGCCGCCGTACGGGATATAATCCGCGTTTTAGGCAAACGCTGGCCGATGGCCGAGGTTGTTTTGTTACCCGTACGCGTGCAGGGGGCGGAAGCGCCGCCCGAAATTGTCGGGGCCCTGCGCTATGCTAATAAATACAAGGTGGGTGACCTCATCATAACTGGCCGCGGTGGCGGCTCCATAGAGGACCTTTGGGCTTTTAACGACGAACGGGTGGCAAGAGCAATTTTTGAATCCGAAATTCCTGTCATATCTGCCGTAGGACATGAGCCGGATGTGACGATTGCGGATTATGTTGCCGATCTGCGCGCTGCAACCCCATCCAATGCGGCTGAGCTCGCGGTGCCCGATAGGAGCGAAATGAGCGATGCACTCGCGTCCATGTCGGTGCGCTTGATGCAGGCGACAAAAAAGAAGCTTTCTGAAAAAAGAGCGCGGCTGAATGACCTTGCCTCGCGTCGGGTGCTCCAAAATCCGACGGCCTATATTGACCAAAAGCGTCTGGAGCTTGACAGTGTGCAGAACAAAATAATGTCCCGCTATGAGCGGCTCCTCAGTGCGAAAAAGCACGGCTACATCCGACTTGCCGCTTCTCTGGATGCGCTCAGTCCGCTAAAAGTGCTTGGAAGAGGCTATTCAATCACAACGACTGACAGCGGGCAGACCCTCTCCGATGCCAGGGATGTCTCAGTCGGAGACAGGCTCCATGTCTCCCTCAGCCAAGGCGGACTCAGGTGTACGGTCGACGACGTTATAAGCGGAAGATAAACGGGAGGACAGCGATATGTCAAAAAATAATCTCAGCTTCGAGCAGTCCATGGAACGGCTCGAAGTAATCGTAAAGCAACTTGAAAAAGGGGAAGCACCCCTCGGCGAATCCCTCAAACTCTTTGAAGAGGGCACAGCGCTCATCGCCGCCTGTGGCAAGATGCTTGATGAAGCAGAGCAAAAGGTCCTTGTACTTAAAAAGGGCGAAAATGGGGAGCCGGTCGAACTGCCCTTTGAGGGCGGTGAATAGACCATGACGGAAACCTATGAGGCCTATCGGGCCATGGCGGAGGCCGGACTCGAAAAATTCTTCTCAGGTGGGGAGAATATGCCCTTTCATCGTTTGATCGAGGCCATGCGCTACAGCCTGCTTGCCGGTGGCAAGCGTGTGCGGCCTGTTTTAGTTCTGGCCTTCTGCAAGGCCGCTGGCGGAGACCCCGAGAAGGCGGTTCCCGTCGCCTGTGCAGCCGAGATGCTGCACACCTATTCCCTGATTCACGACGATCTGCCCTGTATGGATAACGATAGCCTTCGCCGAGGAAAACCGACAAACCATGTTGTATTCGGCGAGTTTACGGCAACGCTTGCGGGTGATGCCCTACAGGCCGAGGCTTTCGGCGCTATTTTGCGTGCCGATTTGCCTGCCGAGATCCGCGCCGATTGCGCCGAAGCACTGGCAATGGCCGCGGGAGTGGACGGTATCTGCGGTGGCCAGCAGTTGGACATGGAAGGCAATGGGGGCGCGCTCGAAGAGCAGCAGCTTATCGAGATACAGTCCCGTAAAACCGGCAGCCTCTTGTCTGTGGCCTGTTTAATGGGCGCCATCGTCGGGTCGGCCTCGGCGCGACAGAAGGAAGCCGCCCAGATTTACGGTGCGGCGCTCGGCGCGGCTTTCCAAATCCGGGATGATATGCTTGACGAACTGAGCACGACAGAGGAACTGGGTAAACCTATTGGTTCGGATAAGCGGGAGGAGAAAACCACCTTTATGAGCCTTTACGGCAGGGAACGGTGTGAGCTTCAAATTTCGGCGCTCACCGAATATGCTAAAAAAACCGTTACGGAGGCCTATGCCGAGCCGCACTTTTTATTGGCGCTCGCGGATGCACTGAGCGTGCGGAACACTTGAGAGATAATTAATATTCATTATTTTGTGAATAAAAGCCGAAAAACGCCTGTTTACACTTGTAAAACAGGGCGTTTTTTGTTATGATAACTAACGTGCATTTATATAAATGCGCCTTACAGGCAGATTTGTCTTAAAACATCGAGGTAATACGATTTTGAATATTCTTAAATCCATTAATTCACCTGAAAATCTCAAAGCGCTCTCATATAGAGAACTTGAGATACTCGGTTCGGAGATCAGGGGCTTCCTGATTGAAAGCGTCTCTAAAACCGGCGGGCATCTGGCTTCGAATCTCGGCGCCGTGGAACTGACGCTTGCGCTTCACCGAGTTTACGATACGAGCAGCGACAGACTTGTCTTTGACGTCGGACATCAGAGCTATGTCCACAAGATACTGACAGGCCGCAGAGACGGCTTTAATACCCTTCGCAGATTTGGCGGAATTTCCGGCTTTCCGAAACCGGCTGAAAGCGTCCACGACGCGGCAATCGCAGGCCATGCATCAACCTCCGTGTCCGTCGCCCTCGGTATGGCAAGAGCTAGAACGCTTGCCCACGACAGCTACAATGTTGCGGCTGTCATAGGTGACGGGGCGCTGACGGGTGGAACCGCTTATGAGGGCCTCTGTGATGCGGGGCAGTCGCATGAACCGCTGGTCGTCATACTCAACGACAACGGCATGTCTATTGACAATAATGTCGGCAGTATCTCAAAAATGCTTGCCAGGCTCCGGGTGCGTCCGGCCTATTTTCGCTTTAAGCGCCGGTACCGTCAAGTTTTCGGCCGGGTGCCTGCCCTATATGCCTTTAACCATAAAATCAAGGAATGGTTCAAGCGTCGTCTGCTGCCCGGAAACATCTTTGATGAAATGGGGTTTCACTATCTGGGACCCGTGGATGGGCACGATATTTCTCAGCTCGAGGCCGTTATCGGTTGGGCAAAAGAACTCAAGTCTCCCGTACTCGTCCATGTCATTACCCAGAAGGGCAAGGGCTACAGCTACGCCGAGCGCGAGCCCGAAGCCTATCATGGCGTGGATGCTTTCGATGCCGAGTGCGGCATAGAAAAAACGCCCAGGACCTGCTTTTCAGACACTTTCGGTGAGGCGCTGACGGCGTTCGCAGAAAAGGACACGAGTATTGTAGCTATTACGGCAGCGATGTGCACCGGAACGGGCCTTTCGGAATTTGCAAAGACATTCCCGGATCGCTTTTTTGATGTCGGCATCGCCGAGGAACACGCCGTTGCTATGGCGGCAGGACTTGCCGGACAAGGGGCAAGACCGGTTTTTGCTGTGTATTCAAGTTTCCTCCAGCGCGGCTATGACATGATGATTCACGACGTTTCGCTCTCCAATCTCCATGTCGTTTTCGCCGTGGACCGGTCCGGCCTTGTGGGACGGGACGGGGAGACGCATCAGGGCGTTTTTGATGTGGCCTATCTCTGCTCCGTACCGCATATGGCCGTGCTCTGTCCTGCAAGTCTTACGGAACTGCGCGACATGCTGGCCCTTGCCCTTTACCGTATTGACGGTCCCGTCGCGCTCCGCTACCCGCGCGGGAGTGAGGGTGAATACACCGCAAGCGCGGGTGCGGCGCCAAGCACTGTTCTGCGCACCGGCAGTGACGTTACTCTTGTCGCCTACGGTGTGATGATCAATGAAATGCTTGCCGCGGCAAAGCGGCTTGAAAACGCGGGCATTTCTGCAGAAGTAATTAAATTGAATTTCATTAACCCACTTGATACGGAAACAGTTGTCACATCGCTGAGAAAAACGGGCAGGCTGCTCACAGCGGAGGATGTCTGCGCGTTCGGCAGCGTAGGCTCCAGGCTGCTTGCTGCCTGCGCGGAGGCGGAGCTTGTCCTTAAAAATGCAAAAACCCTGGATCTTGGCAGCGGGGTCGTGCCGCACGGCAGTGTCTGCCAACTGTTAAAGTGTGCAGGACTTGATGCGGAAAGTATTGCAGCCGCCGCCAAGCACTTTTTTGACAACGGCGAGAATACGGTCCTCACGGAGATTGCCCTATGAAAAAAATCAGGCTGGACCAACTCGTTTTTGACAAAGGCCTCACCGAGAGCCGAGAACGGGCGAAAACCTCGATCATGTCGGGTCTTGTTTTTGTCAACGGGCAGCGTATGGATAAGCCGGGTACGCCAGTCGACGAGAACGCCGTCATTGAGCTTAAGGGTGATGCTGTTCCCTACGTCAGCCGCGGGGGACTGAAATTGGAGAAGGCCCTTAAAGTTTTTAATTTTGACCCCTCGGAACTGGTCTGCATCGATTGCGGAGCTTCGACCGGTGGCTTTACGGACGTTTTGCTGAAAAATGGTGCAAAAAAAGTTTTTGCGGTTGATGTCGGTTATGGTCAGCTTGCATGGAGTCTGCGCTGTGATGCGCGCGTTGTCAATATGGAGCGTACAAACATTCGCTATGTGACGCCGGATATTCTGGGTGAAGCGCCCGATCTTGCGGTTATGGATCTGTCGTTTATATCGATCAGGCTGGTTCTGCCGGTTGTATGGGAACTGATAAAGGACGGGGCCTATGTGATTTGCTTAATCAAGCCCCAGTTTGAAGCGGGGCGCGAAAAGGTCGGGAAGAAGGGCGTTGTCCGTGAAAAAGAAACGCATGTCGAGGTCGTTATGAGCTTTTTGGATTTTGTACCGACTGCGGGCTTTACCGCGCTCGATCTGGGTTTTTCGCCAATTAGGGGACCAGAGGGCAACATCGAATATTTATCCCTGCTGCGAAAAGGACAGTACCAAGCGCCCGCGCTTGATCCAGTAGCGATTGTTGAGGCTTCGCATGCTGAATTTGCGCAATGAGAAAGGAGTTGGGCTATGACAGAAGGAAAAAAGAAAATTGTTCTGTGCCCCAACCCTGAGCGGGACAAGGGCCTAAAAATTACCCTTGAGGTGCAAAAGCTGCTGCTCAAGGCAGGGCATACGGTCGTTATCAGCCCTGTTTCGCCCCATTCCAGAGAGAGATTTCCAAAAGAACTGACGGCTGTTGTGCCTCTTGCGGAAGCGGCACAGGGCGCAGACCTTCTCGTCTGCTTCGGTGGAGACGGTACGATTCTGAAAACCGCAAGGGCCGTTGTGAAAGAACAGGTACCCCTACTCGGTGTGAACCTAGGTCACAAGGGCTTTATGGCCGAACTTGAACCGAATGAAATTAAACTGATTGTTGATGCCGCAAACGGGGCGTATGCCCCCATCAGCCGGATGATGCTGGATGTGGAGCTCATCCGCAACGGCGAATTGATTTTCTCAGACATTGCTCTTAATGACGCGGTCATCTGCGGAACGGCGACGACAATTAAGGTCGCAGCCTATGGCGACGGTTCAAAGATAACCGAATACACTGGCGACGGTCTTATTGTCGCAACGCCGACAGGCTCAACGGCTTATTCGCTTTCGGCAGGCGGTTCGCTTGTGGAGCCGACCGCCAGAAACATTCTGCTTACTCCGATCTGTGCACACGTCATTACGGTAAGACCCTTTGTTCTCGCACCTGACCGGGTGGTGACAGTCAGCGCTTCTGAAAATGAGGGCAAGCATATCTGGCTTTCCGTTGACGGGGGGGAGCTCATTCCGTTCTGTCCGCAGGACGAACTGAGAATTAAGGTTTCACAGCATTGTACAGTCATGGCGCACGTCTCCGGCAAGAGCTTCTATGACATCGCTTTAATGAAATTGGGGGAAAGAACATGAAGTCGTCAAGACAAGAGAAAATTCTGGAAATCATTGCTTCGAAGGATGTTGAAACGCAGAGCCAGCTGATCGACGAGTTGATGGCGCGCGGTGTAAAAAGCACACAGGCAACGCTGTCGAGGGACATTAAGGAGCTTCGCCTCGTAAAAGAACTGACAAGCGCTGGAAAATACCGCTATATTGCCGGTTCCCGCGAGGAACTGACAGACTACGACCTTCGGCTAAAAAAGATTTTCCGAGAGAGCGTGACATCCTACGCCGTCGCTCAGAACCTCTTGGTTATTAAAACCATGCCCGGTCTTGCGCCCGCAGCCTGCGCTGCTCTGGACGGCATGGAAATCGAGGGCCTCATCGGGACGCTCGCGGGGGACGACACCGCATTTATCGCCATGAAAGACAGAGAAGCCGCTGAAAACTTGGAGCGTGAAGTCGAGAAGCTCCTTTAAGCGCGGACTTTTGTAGGGGGAGAGGAATATGCTTTCAGACCTCCATATAGAAAATATTGCAGTCATTGAGCGGGCGGATATCAGCTTCACTAAAGGACTCAACGTCCTAACCGGTGAAACGGGTGCAGGTAAATCCATCATTATCGATGCGCTGTTTGCCGTGATGGGCGCGAGGACCAGCCGTGAGCTTGTCAGAACGGGCGCGGAAAAAGCGCTTGCCAGCGCAGTCTTCCTCAGCGACAGAGCCGATCAGTGGCTTTCGGATAACGAGATTGCATGTGAGGACGAGCTGATCATCCAGCGCAGAATTACCGAGGATGGCAAAAGCTCCTGCCGCGTCTGCGGCGCGCCGGTCTCAGCCGCACAGCTGCGAGAGCTGTCGGGATTCCTGCTGGATATTCACGGGCAGAATGACGGCCAGAAGCTGCTTGACGAAACACGCCACAGAGCGTATCTCGACGGTTTTGGGTCGCTTGAGGACGAAATTGCCCATTTTAGACAAGAATATGATGCCTATGTTGAAACTAAAAAGGAAATCCGGCGTCTATCCATGGATGAAACTGAAAAGACGCGCTTGGCTGAAATCCTGCGGCAAACCGTTGAGGAACTTGCTGGCGCAGGTCTTCGCGAGGGTGAGGAGGAAGAGCTCACGGCAAGGCGCGACCTTCTTCGCAATGCCGAAAAGCTGACAGAATCGCTAAATCTAGCATACGAAGCGCTTTATGGCGGCGATCAAACCGCCGTTTCGCTGACAGACAGTGCTGCTTCAGACGTTGCCCGGGCTGCCAGATACAGCGCAGAGCTGTCGGGCGTAGAAAAAACGCTGACGGATGCAGCTTTCCAGCTTCGGGATGCGGCGGAAACGCTGCGAGACTTTTTGAGTAGCTTGGACTTTTCGCCGAAAGAGTATGACCGGCTCGAAACACGACTCGCCTTTCTCAAAAAGCTTTCAAAAAAATATGGCGGCGATGAAAAAGCGCTCCTTGAAAAGCTTGAAACCTCAAAACTGCGGCTTGACGAAATCGACTATTCGGATGACAGGCTCAAAAAGCTGAGCTTGCAGCTCGAAAAGCAGAAAAACGCGGTTCGGGCCAAAGCAGAGTTACTTACGGCAGCACGCAAAAAGGCGGCTTCAACGCTTGAAAAGCGCATTGAGACTGAGCTGCAGGCCCTTTCAATGCCTTCGGTTCGCTTTTTGGTTGACATAACACCGTTAAATTTGGTTGACAGCTTTGATGCGACAGGCGGAGACGCGATTTGTTTTCTCATGTCTGCGAATAAGGGCGAAAAACCCGGCCCGATCAGCAAGATTGCTTCGGGGGGCGAGCTTTCCCGCATCATGCTGGCGATGAAAAACGTTTTTTCGGAAAAGGATGCAATTGAAACACTTGTTTTCGACGAGATTGACACCGGTGTTTCAGGCGTTGCCGCCTCTCGCGTCGGAGAGAAGCTTGCGGAGCTTTCCGGAAAAAAGCAGGTGCTCTGTGTGACCCATCTGCCGCAGATTGCGGCTATGGCCGACACGCACTATGTCATCGAAAAGGGTGAGCGGGACGGCAGAACCTACACCAGCGTCAAGATTCTGGACCGCGATGGCAGAAAACGCGAGTTGGCACGGCTGCATGGCGGTGATCATATTACTGAAAACACCCTTCTGTCCGCGGGCGAACAGCTTGATTCGGCGGAAAAGTTTAAAAATGGTTTGAAACAGCAGACCACGGAGGAATAATGAAAGCAGACAGAGTAAAAATTGCTGAGCTGCACGCAAAGGGCTTTAGCTGCGCGCAGGTGGTGGCCTTTATGTGCCGAGATGTGAGCGGGGTAGATGAAAAAACTGCACTTGCCGCAATGGGTGGCTTCGGCGGCGGACTGCGCTGCGGCGAAGTTTGCGGTGCCGTCTGCGGGGCTGTGTATTCATTGGGCATGACCATGCCCTATGACGATGAACACGACACAGCGGCGAAGGAGAAGATAGCGGAAAAAACAATATGCCTGACAGATAAATTCCGGGATCAATACGGTGCGCTGACTTGCCGTGAGCTTCTCGCGTCCCGGGGACGGGCGAACTGTGAGGAACTGATGGCGGGCGCTGTTGAGCTTTTGCATGAAATAATTGAAGGGGAATAAGAAAATGGGAATCTATGAGGAACTACAAGCGCGGGGACTGATCGCGCAGGTCACAAACGAAGAAGAAATCAGGGAGCTTGTCAATACAGGCAAGGCGACTTTTTATATAGGCTTTGATCCCACGGCGGATTCATTGCATGTGGGGCATTTTATGGCGCTGTGTCTGATGAAGCGTCTTCAGATGGCCGGAAATAAGCCAATCGCCCTCATCGGCGGCGGTACGGCCATGGTCGGCGACCCCTCGGGCAGGAGCGATATGCGCACCATGATGACCGTCGAAAATATCCAACACAACAGCGACTGTTTCAAAAAACAAATGAGCAAGTTCATTGATTTTGCCGATGACAAGGCTATCATGGTCAATAATGCCGATTGGCTGCTAGGTCTCAACTATGTCAATTTCCTGCGTGAATTTGGCGCCTGCTTCTCCGTCAACAATATGCTTCGTGCGGAGTGCTACAAGCAGCGGATGGAAAAGGGCCTGTCCTTCCTGGAGTTCAACTACATGATTATGCAGAGCTACGATGCCTACGAGCTCTACAAGCGCTACGGCTGCAATCTGCAGTTTGGCGGAGACGATCAGTGGAGCAACATGCTCGGCGGCACGGAGCTCATTCGAAAGAAGCTGAGCAAGGACGCGCACGCAATGACGATTACTCTTCTGCTCAATTCCGAAGGAAAGAAAATGGGCAAGACACAGTCCGGAGCCGTTTGGCTTGACCCTGAGAAAACCACGCCCTATGACTTCTATCAGTATTGGCGGAATGTTGCCGATGCGGACGTGCTTAAATGCCTGCGCATGCTGACCTTCCTGCCGCTTGAACAGATTAACGAGATGGATAAATGGGAGGGGGCCAAGCTCAACGAGGCGAAGGAAATTCTGGCCTTTGAGCTGACAAAGCTCGTCCATAACGAGGCCGATGCGCTCAAGGCGCAGGAGGCGGCGCGCGCGCTGTTTTCAAGCGGCGGCGATATGTCGAACATTCCGACAACGGAGCTTAGCGTGGCGGACCTTGAAGCAGGCATAATTGACATTATCAGTTTGCTTGTTAAAAGTGGACTTTGCCCCTCCAAATCCGAGGCCAGACGTGCTGTCCAGCAGGGCGGCGTCGAAGCGGCGGGTGAGAAGATCAGTGATATCGGTAAAACTTTCCCGGCGGAAGCGCTTTTTGGCGAAGGACTTGTTCTTAAGCGCGGTAAAAAGAGCTTCAACAAGCTCGTACTCAAGAAATGATTCAAGTCAATAAAAGGATGTAAAACTCTATAGTGACCGTCGGAATGCAAAATCCGGCGGTCTTTGCGCAGGCTTTTTTCGGACAACGACTATGAACGAAAGGGAGGTGACGGCCGTGCAGAGTTTTCTGCAAAGTTTAAACGATTTTTTTGCACAGTCGGACGCGGGTGCGTTTAGCCCGTTTTTGTCCTATCTGGTCTTCTTCACGCGCTTCATGCTCCCGATTGCCGCAATTGCGATCCTGACACGGTGTGCCTACTCTATGCTCAGGCAGCGCTATGAGCCGGAGGTTTGGGGTTACCTTGATTTGCCGGACGGTTCACGCGTGCCTCTGCGCCATTGGGAATGTACCGTGGGTAAAGCGCTCTCCTCCGACGTAACGGTCGACAACTCCGCCGTTGCGGCAACGCACCTTGTTCTGATACGCGACGCGTACGGAAACTGGATGGCCTATGATATCGGGCGCGGAGAAAGAGCCCAAATCAACGGCGAAGAGGTCCTTGACGAAGGCGCAAGGCTGGAAGATGGCGACCTCATCAGTATCGGGAAAGCGGAGCTGCGCTTTTTTAATCTCACGGAAGAGGAACGCGGCATCATTGCGAAACGCAGGACCTCACCGGGCAAAATGATTGCGCCGGGCACGATGTTCCGCTTTGTTACAATCTTTCAGTTTCTTGTGATGTATCAGCAGCTCTATTATTGCGACGAGCAGTATCGGGCGCAGATTGCCCTTTCCTTTGCCGCGCTGTGTATCATCATGTGGATCTACTTTATCATTATGCGCACGATTGGCAGAAAGGGCTTTGAAGTTGAAGCCCTAGCCTTCTTCCTATGCACAATTGGGCTTTCGGTTGCCGCTAGCTCTACGCCGGAGAGCATGCTCAAGCAGATTTTGCTTATTCTCGCAGGCATTGCCGTGTTTTTAATACTCGGCTTCTGGCTGCGTGACCTCAAGCGTGTCAAATCCATGCGTTTTCCTGCGGCAGCAGTTGCCGTGGGCCTACTTGCGATCAATATTGTTTTCGGGTCGGAGATGTTCGGCGCGAAGAACTGGCTTTCAATCGCGGGATTTTCGTTCCAGCCCTCCGAATTTGTCAAGATCGTATTTGTCTATGCGGGTGCAGCGACGATGGACAGGCTATACAGGGGCAGAAACCTCTTTGCCTATATCGCATTTTCAGCCGTTTGTGTCGGCGCGCTTGCTATCATGGGCGACTTCGGAACGGCGCTTGTTTTCTTTGCGACCTTTTTGGTCATCTCCTTCATGCGAAGCGGTAATATTGCAACGGTTATTCTGGCGGTTTCCGGCGCGGGGCTGGCGGGCTTTTTGGCGCTGAGCATTAAGCCGCATATCGCCCAGCGTTTTGCAACCTGGGGACATGTCTGGCAGGACGTGAACGGTGCGGGATTTCAACAGACAAGAGCACTTTCCGCAGCCGCTTCGGGCGGTCTTTTCGGCCTAGGCTCGGGAAACGGCTGGCTGCACACGATCATTGCGGCAGACACCGATCTGGTATTTGGCATGGTTTGTGAGGAGCTCGGCATCCTTGTGGCGATCTGCGCGGTTGTGGCGATCATCATCCTTGCCGCCTTCACGGTTCATAATGCCTCTCAAGGGCGGTCCGCATTCTATGTCATCGCGGGCTGTGCCGCTGTGTCTATGATGATGGTACAGCTCGGGCTGAATGTTTTCGGTTCACTGGATATTCTACCCTTCACGGGTGTGACCTTCCCCTTCGTCTCTCTTGGCGGCTCAAGCCTGATTTCGTGCTGGGCACTGCTGGCCTTCATCAAGGCGACAGATACGCGCAAGGGCGCAAGCTTTATCATAAAAGATCCCTCGAAAATGCACGACTGGAATGAGTTTTCAGAGCGTGAGGACTATGCGGAGGATGACGACGCGGACGACAGACGCGATCTCTTTGATAGGAGAAACGAGAGAAAGGGGCGCGACTGATGAAGAAAATTAAAAGCAGGGCCTACTTTTCTATGCTCATCGCCCTTGGACTTGTGTTCGGGTTAAGCATATTTGTCGTGCGGCTTTACACCCACGGCAAGGATTGGACAATGCTTCGGGCAAACCAAAGCGTCTTTAACGAGGGGGTCCTCGATACCGGCAAAGTTGTCGACAGAAACGGCGTGGTGCTGGCCTCTGCCGGAAACGGCGTGTTTTCCTATGCGGAGGATGCGACCGTTCGCGCAGCCTGCCTGCACGCTGTAGGAGATTTTGCGGGCAACATCGGTTCCGGGGCATTGACAGCCTTTGACTTTAAGCTCGCCGGCTATGACTTCGTCGAAGGCGTTGCCAGTATTTCCGGCGACGGTGGCAAGGTAAAGCTCTCCATTGACTCAACGCTCAATGCAATCGCTTATAAGGCGCTCAACGGCAGGCGCGGGGCTGTACTAGTCTCCAACTACAAAACGGGGGAGATCCTCTGCATGGTCAGCTCGCCCTCCTATGACCCGAGCGACCCGCCCGACCTTACAAGCACAAAATATGAGGGTGTTTTCATGAACCGTTGCCTGGGCGCAACCTATACACCGGGCTCCGTGTTTAAACTTGTCACGCTCTGCGCGGCGATCGAAAATATTCCCGATCTATACACACGGACCTTTACCTGCACGGGCAGCGTGAATGTTGGTGGCGACACCGTCCACTGCACGGGTGTCCACGGCCAGCAGACCATCGAACAAGCGCTTGCAAATTCATGCAACAGTGCATTTTCCGAGATTTCGCAGGAGCTGGGCGCTGATACGATTGATCAATACGCTGAAAAGTTCGGTTTGCTCAGCAGCCACGAGATCAGCGGCATATCGACCGCTGCGGGCAGCATCCAAAAGGCGGAGGCGGACACGAGCAACCTTAGCTGGATGGGCATCGGGCAGTATAATGACCTTATATGCCCAGCGGCAATGCTCCGCTTTGTTTCCGCAATCGCAAACGACGGTGTAGCCAAGGAACCCGTGCTGCTCAAAAACGGCGGCTCCTCCTCGACACGCCTGATTGACGCCGCGACTGCCGAGAAAGTGCAGGCCCTGATGAGCTACAACGTTGCCTATGCCTATGGCCAATCACAGTTTCCGAACCTTAAGATCTGCGCTAAGACGGGGACGGCGGAGGTCGGAGACGGCACCTCTCACGCATGGTTCGTCGGGTTTCTCGACGATGCGGAAAATCCCCTTGCCTTTACGGTAATTATCGAAAATGGCGGCGGTGGTTTGGCAAACGCGGGGCCCGTTGCTAACGCCGTGCTTCAGGCAGCAGTGGGCAACACATAAACTTAAGCGGTAAATGCCGGGACTGCCGGTGAGGCAAGCCCGACATTTTTTATTTCAGGAGAATACAACATGATAGATATATCAATACAGGGCCTTATCAAGGCCTTTGAACAGGATAAAAACATACTCAACGGCCTTACCTTTGATGTTACCTGCGGAGAACGCATTGGTATCCTCGGCAAAAATGGTGCCGGAAAAACGACGCTGTTCCGAATCATGACGGGCGAGGTCAGACCCGACGAGGGCACGGTCTATATCGCACCGGGCAAACGTATGGGACTCATTTCTCAGATTCCTGTCTATCCCGAGGGCTACACCGTGGAGGACGTTCTGCAGTCCGCGCATGAGCGCATATTTCAGTTGGAAGCGCAGATGAACGCCCTTACCGCGCAGATGACGCAGAGCGCATCCGATGCCCTTATGCGTGACTACGACAGGGCCGCCACGGACTTCGAGCGCTTGGGCGGCTATAGTGCCGAAATTGAGCGCAACCGAGTTGCCAATGGCCTCGAAATATCCGAGACAATGCGGACCCAACTGTTCTCAGAACTCTCCGGCGGGGAAAAAACCCGCGTGAACCTTGCACGCCTTATTTTGGAGGATACGGATATTCTCCTGCTCGACGAGCCGACGAACCACTTGGACCTCAAGGCGACAGAGTGGCTGGAGGACTATCTTCTGCGCTTCAGGGGAACTGTGCTGGCCATTTCACATGACCGCTATTTTTTGGACCGTGTGGTTTCCCGCACCGTTGAGATAATAGGCGGCAGGGCCGAGTTCTACAGCGGCAACTACAGCTTTTATGTTGAGGAAAAGCAGCGCCGTTATGAGGAGCAACTTAAAAAATATGAGAAAGAGCAGGCAAAGGTCGCCCAGCTCTCAGCCGCCGCCGAGCGGCTCCATCTCTGGGCCTTTATGGGCAACGACGCCCTGCACAAGCGCGCCTTTTCGATGGAAAAGCGTATAGAAAGAATAGCCCAGACCGACAGGCCGAAGGCGGAACGCGCCATGAAAATGCGATTTGCCCAGCGGGAATTCAGCGGGGACGAGGTGCTGATAATCGATGGCGTTGCAAAGTCCTTTGGAAACAGACAGCTCTTTTCGGACCTTGAGCTGATCATCGAGGGCGGGGAGCGCATCGCGCTCATCGGTGACAACGGCACGGGGAAGTCTACGCTCATCAAGCTTATCATGAACGAAGATGTGCCTGACAGCGGTATGCTTCGTCGCGGCCCCTCGGTCAAAACGGCCTATCTGCCGCAGATTATCAAATTTGACTATCCAAACCGCAGTCTGCTCGACACGATGCTCTATTCTGAAAACTGTACGCCACAGACGGCGCGCAACAGACTCGGCAGCTTCCGATTTTCAGGGGAGGATGTTTTCAAGCCTGTTTCGGCCCTCTCCGGCGGGGAGCAGAGTCGCCTGCGTCTGTGTATGCTCATGCGCGACGAGCTCAATTTCCTCATTTTAGACGAGCCGACGAACCATCTGGATATCCAGAGCCGTGAGTGGATTGAGGAAGCCCTTGAAGAATATAATGAAGCACTGCTTTTTGTTTCGCATGACCGTTATTTTATCGAGCGATTTGCTACCCGAATCTGGTCGCTTGAAAACGGTAAAGTTACGGACTTTCGCGGCAGTTTTTCAGAGTACCGCGAATACATCAAAAGACAAAACGAGCTCGCCTCAAACGAAAAATTGAAGGAATCAGCAAAAGAAGAGCCCAAAAAGGCATATAAAAAGAACCCGACTGCGTACAATGAAAAACAGCTGCAAAAGCTGGAGCGCGAAATAGGGAAACTCGAGGAAAAGGTCAGGGAGCTTGATGCGCTCTACGAGATAAACGCCGCCGACTTCAAAAAGCTGATGGAACTGGACGTTCAGAAGCAGGAGTTACAAGCAGAACTTGACGGGCTTTATAGTCAGTGGGAAACACTTTCGGAGCATCAGGATGCGAGTGCGGACGAATGAGGAAGTATAAAATGCATGATCGAAAGAACAGGAAGGTGTCCGGCGCTTTTTGGATTACTGAAGCATTTTTGCTTGCGGCTTCAGGCATCTTTGCCTTTGCCGTTGTTGGATACCAGACGATTGTACTGACGCTGCTGTCTGCGGCGGGGGTCACAGCGCTCTATAAGCTGCTTGCCCTCTATACATCACGAAATGCGCGAACAGCTAAAAGGCTCAAAACCATGCTGACGAGCCTTCTGGCGCTGGGCTTTGCCTGGCTTATCATTGTTGAAGTGCCGATTATTGCGTCCGCGCACACGGACAGGGACCCAAAAGCGCCCTATCTCATTGTGCTCGGTGCCGGCGTGAACGGGACGGAGCCGTCACTGTCGCTTTTAAACCGGCTGGAAGCGGCGAAGACGTATCTGGATGCTTACCCCGAAGCCGTCGTAATCGTCTCGGGGGGACAAGGCGCCGGTGAGGAAATCACCGAGGCTGAATGCATGCAGCGCTGGCTGACGGATAACGGCATTTCCGCCACACGTATCGTCAAGGAAGAAAAATCCACCTCGACTTATGAAAACTTAAAAAACTCACTGGAACTTATCCGGGAAAACGGGGGAGACCCGGAAGGCCGGATCGCTATTGTCTCAAGCGAATATCATCTTTACAGGGCAAAATATATGGCACAGACGCTCGGGGCGGAGGCCCTAGGCGTCGCTGCGCGAACAACTTACCCGGTTTTGATGCTGAATTATTTCATCAGGGAAGCTTTTGCAGTGACAGTGCTTTGGATTATGTAAACCTTTTTCAAAAAGTGTCTGGACTTCTTCGGTGTATTAAACAAATTTCGTTTCTCCGTCTTATTAATATGACAAAATATATATCTGATTAGACATAAATTTCGGTTTTTACATTTTTATTTGTTGATTTCTTCGTAAATGAGTTATAAAATACTCTTGTATTGTTGTTATATATGCCCTGTTTCGACGCATCATTTTTTGCGTAAGTATAAGCGGCGCCACTGACATAGAATATATGGACGGCTTATCGGAGTGAGGGGCAAGAGGGGAGAGACTGGAATGTACGATTCTGAAACACTGTTCAACATGGGTAAATATCGTGTGCGTTTTTCCGGTAATCACGAAGCCATATACGATTACGATACCGGCAAGCACTACACGTATTCAGACATGGACAAAAGATCAGACAAACTCGCATGGTTTCTGGTAGAAAAATTGGGTCTTAAAAAGGGGGATCGCATGGGATTTTGCGCAACGAACTCCGTTGCCTTCTTTGATGCGTTTTATACCTCCTATAAGACTGGTATCATCATCACCACTTACAACTGTCTGCTCCGTGAAAAGGAGCTGTTTGCACTCATTGAAAATGAGGAGCCGCAGGTCATCTTCTATTCCGCAGAATTCGCATTTACCGTTGCTGCTTTGCGCGAAAAAAATTTCAAGCAGAAATTTATCTGTCTTGATGCCCCTTGTGACGGCGAAAACTACTGCTATGCAGACATCATGAGTGCCGAAGACTACACGGTACCTGATGACCCCGGCCTCGACTATGAGGATATCCAAATGCTGATACATACCGGCGGCACAACCGGCACGCCGAAGGCTGCAATGATGTCTTACCGCTCACTGTTTTATAATACAATAGCCGATTTTATGGGCTTTCAGCTCACAGAAAACGACACGGCGATACTCACACTGCCCTTGTTCCACACGGCCGGTTGGAACGTGCTGACGCTCCCGCTGCTCATGCTCGGCGGCAGGCTGATCCTGACGCGTGGTTTTAACCCGGAAAAGGTGCTCAGAGCCATTCGGGAGGAAAAACCCACCGTCGGTATTTCCGTCGAAACCATGTACAAGGCGATGGCGATGCACCCCGACTTTGAAAAGACGGATTTTTCGTGCTATCGTTTCCTCGTAACGGGTGCGGCCCCCACGGGGAGAGAACTGCTTGAAATTTACTGGGGCAAAGGCGTCAAAATGGTCAATGCGTACGGCATGACTGAGGTCGGTCCGAACAATATGTGCCATCCGCTGGGACTTGTCACGATTGAAGACGTACGCGCAAAGTGGAACTCCTGCGGTATCCCGGCGCCCTTCAATCAGGTCCGTTTCCTTGACGATGAGGGTAATCAAGTACCGCGCGGAGAACGCGGTGAGCTTGTGTTTGGCGGAAAGCTGCTTTTCAGCGGCTATTGGAACAACAAGGAAGCAACGGATGCCATCATGCGCAACGGCTGGGTCCACACCGGCGACATGGGGTATCTCGATAAGGATGGTTACTGCTACATCAGCGGCAGAAAAAAGAATATGTTTATTTCCGGCGGTGAGAATATTTTCCCGCAGGAGATTGAGGACGTCATCATGCTTGTCCCCGGCGTCATCGAGGCCTGCATCGTCGGCGTACCCGACCCCAAGTGGGGCGAAGTCGGCCGTGTGCTGATTGTTCGGGCACCGAACGCCAGCGTTACGCGAGAGGAAATCATTTTGGCGGTTAAATCGGAGCTGTCAAGCATCAAGGTGCCAAAATATGTCACCTTTGTCGGCAGCGTTCCGAAAAATGCCGTCGGCAAACGCGACCTCAACGAAATCAGAAAGTTATACGGGACACCGGAAGACTGATTCCGGTCCTTTTGGGAGAGAATGAGGAGAGTATTGCAGCACTTTTCTTACGTGATCGTGGGAAAGGTGCTGTAATATTATACAATTTATCGGCATTTTAGCAATAAAATAATAAGTATTTGTCTTGACAACGAATTAAGCCCATGATAAACTAACAAGGCCGCATTGAGAGGGCTGACAAGCGAAACTTCGGTTTCCGCCCTGAGAGCGAGACTCCGAGAGAGGCAGGTGCAATGAGCATGAAACACGCAATTATCGAAACAGGCGGAAAACAGTATCGTGTTGCCGAGGGCGAAGTTCTTTTCGTTGAGAAACTGAACGTCGAAAGCGGCGATACTATCACTTTTGACCGCGTTCTGGCCGTCATCGACGAAAACGGCAGTTCTTTCGGTTCCCCCGTTATCGCGGGCGCTACCGTTACTGCAAGCGTCGTTAAAAACGGCAAGCAAAAAAAAGTTCGCGTATTTAAGATGAAATCCAAAAAGGGTTATCGTAACACGAAGGGCCATAGACAGCCCTACACTCAGGTACAAATCGGTACAATCACCGCTTAGTTCCGCAGATATTTGACACTTGGAGGTGTAAAGCATGGCACATAAAAAAGGAATGGGCTCCACCAAGAACGGCCGCGACAGTGAGTCGAAGCGCCTTGGACCCAAGAGAGCTGACGGTCAGTTCGTACTCGCCGGCAACATCCTTGTCAGACAGCGCGGAACGAAAATTCACCCCGGCACCAATGTTGGCCGCGGCGGTGACGATACACTTTTCGCCCTGAAGGACGGAATTGTTAAGTTTGAGCGTCTGGATAAGGACCGTAAGAAGGTCTCCGTTTACGAAGACTTGGCACAGTAATCTCGATATGGGTGGGCGGCTTGCCCGCCCATTTTTTATCGTCGGAATCATTTTTGGATCAAATTGGGTAAAATCACCGGTATGAGGTGTTTAGCCGCAGTCCCGCGCGTATTGTGCAGGGGACGTATAGTTGTGCGCCAGCGCATGGAGGGTTTGTATGTTTATAGATAAGGCGGCCATAATCGTCAAAGCCGGAAAAGGCGGAGATGGGGCGGTCGCGTTTCACAGAGAGAAATATGTCGCAGCCGGGGGCCCTGACGGGGGTGACGGTGGACGCGGCGGCAGTATCGTCGTCGTTGCGGACGACAATATGTCGACGCTGATGGACTTTCGTTATAAAAGAAAATACGTCGCGGAAAACGGCGTCAACGGCCTGGGCGCCCGCTGCAAGGGCAAGGAGGGCAAAGACGTCATCATTAAGGTTCCGCGCGGCACTGTCATTAGGGACAAGGAAACGGGCGCTATTATCAGGGATATGTCCGACAGTGAGCCTTTCGTCCTGGCGAGGGGCGGCAGAGGCGGCTGGGGCAACCAGCATTTCGCAACACCGACGCGCCAAGTACCGCGCTTTGCAAAGCCCGGTATGAACGGGGAAGGACGCGAGGTCATTCTTGAACTGAAGCTGTTGGCCGACGTGGGTCTGGTTGGATTTCCGAATGTGGGCAAATCCACACTTCTGTCCGTTGTTTCAAAGGCACATCCGAAGATTGCGAACTACCATTTCACGACACTGTATCCCAATCTTGGGGTGGTCTACGTCTCCGAGGGCGTATCCTTCGTCATGGCTGACATTCCGGGCATCATTGAGGGGGCCAGCGAGGGCGCGGGTCTAGGTCATGATTTTCTGCGCCACATTGACCGCTGTCGGCTGCTGATTCATCTTGTGGATGTCTCCGGCAGTGAGGGGCGCGATCCGATTGAAGACTTTGAAACAATCAATGCCGAGCTGAAGGAATATAACCCGGAGCTTGCGGAGCGTCCGCAGATTGTCGCTGCAAACAAGTGCGATCTGCTGCCGGAAGGTAGCACGCTTCTGAGTGACTTTCGTGACTATGTGACGGAACTGGGCTACCAGTTTTTTGAGATTTCCGCCGCGACCCACCTTGGTACGCATGAACTGATGAAGGCTGCGGGTGAAAAGCTGATGAGCCTTCCGCCGATCAAGATTTATGAACCGGACTATGTTGAACCGGAACCTGTCATTGATACTTCGGCATCCGTTACGATTGAGCAATATGACGATGTTTGGATTGTAGAGGGCCCGTGGCTTGAAAAACTTGTCACGACCGTCAACTTCTCCGACTATGAGTCCCGGATGTATTTCGATCGTGTCCTGCGTGAAGCGCATATCTTTGAGCGCATGGAAGGCATGGGGGTAAAAGACGGTGACGTCATTTCGATCTACGATCTGGAATTCGAATATCAGTCCTAAAATTGATGTGTTGGGCGAGGCGAGTAACTGCCTTAGTACCATTCAAATTGTCAAAATAACGAATTTTGTGGCTGAAGATTGGCGCAAATTTTCACGGCACTGGAAAAAAGATCCCAAAAGTTTGTCTTTTTTGCATAATTTCAAAAATAAACGTTGACTTTCTTTTAGCAAAGCCATATAGTAAAAGTACGTAGAACAATAGTTCTGCACAACAAAATTAAAGAGGTATTTCATGTACAACGACAAGACCCTGGTCTGCAAAGATTGCGGACAAGAATTCACTTTTTCTGCCAGCGAGCAGGAGTTTTATGCTGAGAAAGGCTTTACAAACGAACCGCAGCGCTGCAAGGCCTGCCGTAACGAGCGTAAGGGTAACACCCGTGGCAACAGCGGCACACGCCAGATGTTCGACGCAGTATGCGCAGGGTGTGGAAAGTCTTGCAAGGTTCCTTTCGAGCCGCGCAGCGACCGTCCTGTATATTGCAGCGACTGCTTCAGAAGATAAATTAGTGAGTTTAAGAAGATGCGTCCCTTTGGGGCGCGTCTTCTTTTTAAATACAGCGCCTCCATGGCTTTTTTGCGTATTTGTCTCAATAAAATACCGAAAAATTGTCACTAGTCTGTGTCCTTTAACATAGGCTTAGGTGAGGTGATGCGCTTGGCGACGAATCAAATAACTTGCAGCACGAAAACACTACAGGATAAGCTTAAATACAATGGCGTGGTTTTAGTGGACTATACGATTGAATACCCTGTGTTTTGCTCCTCATGCTATAAGACCTGTGTGACAACAGTCAACGAGTTTTACAGAAACAGGGCCCTCGAATTCAGGCGCTACTGTGAGACGGAGCTTTTCGATTCGGCAGTCGCACAATACAAAGATGCCATCTTAAACAGCTTCCCAGTGCGAGTTTTCGAAGCCCTATCGGTTTTTGTCATGACATATATGTGCGGCTGCATCATCAGCCTTTATAATGACAGGTATGAGTACACAGGAGGGGCGCATGGCAATACACTCCGGGAGTCGCAGACCTGGGACCTGAGCCATTGCGGAGTCATTGACCTTGCCACACTAGCAACTTGCCAACCGGACTTCAAAACCTACATTCTCTCAGTGGTTGAACAGCAAATTAAAAAAGAACCGGATCTTTACTTTGAGAACTATCAGGAATTGATTGCGCAGACCTTTAGCGAGCAAAATTTTTATGCGAGGAAAAAAGGTATCGTAATTTACTTCCAGCAGTACGATATAGCGCCCTATTCCAGCGGTATCCGCGAATTTTTGCTTCCCTATTCCAACTGCGTGGTGAATCCGAAAACGCTGTGCGGCGCGTCCTAAGGACCAGATGAAGCAAAATAGATGCCCGGTCGGTGTGGAGCAAGTCTGCAGAAAAAATTGATCAATAACGGCTGCCTTGAAATTTTAGGGCAGCCGTTATATGATAATAGCCATATCACAAAAAGGAAAGATAAGGAGCGGAACCCTCATGAGTATCTATGATGAACCCAAGGTCGACTGCCACAACCATATTTTTGACCCCCAAAATTTCCCTTATGCCGAAGATGTGCTTTACCGTCCCTCCGGTGCGGAACTTAACTCCGCGGCCTTGCTGACGCAGCTGTGCGAGGCCTATGGTTTGGCTTATGCGCTCATTGTTCAGCCCAATTCCGGTTACGGTCTCGATAATCGCTGTCTGCTGGATGCTATTAAAAACAGCGGCGGGCGCTTTAAAGGGATAGCGGTTGTCGGAGAGGACGCCGATTTGGCGCAATTGCTGCGGCTGAAGCAGGCTGGCATCGTTGGCATTGCGTTCAATACAACTGTGTGGGGCATTCCATACTATCTCAATCCGGACAAGGACTTGGACGGGCTTCTTCAAAGGCTTACAGAGCTGGAGCTATTTTTGCAGATACAGGTCCAGGGGGACGAACTTTTGTCGTTGATGCCACTCCTCGGCCGTTCAAACGTGAGGCTGCTAATTGACCACTGCGGACGTCCTATACCGGAGAAGGGCATAAATCAGCCGGGCTTCAAGGCCGTGCTTGAGCTAGGCAGAACAGGCCGTGCCGTCGTCAAACTCTCGGGTTATGAGAAGTTTTCCCGGGAGTCCTATCCCTATAACGATGTAAGGCCCTATGTCGAGGCGCTCATTGACGCCTACGGGGTTGACAACTGTATCTGGGGCTCCGACTGGCCTTTCATCCATGCGCCGGAGAGAATCGACTATGGGACCCTCCTGAAACTGACAGAACGATTTTTACCCGACGCCGCTGACCGCCGCAAGGTGCTTTTTGAAAATCCTCGCAGATTATTCGGCTTCGGGAAACAGGAAAAATGAGCAATTGATTTGAGAGCTTCGGATTTATTTCCGAAGCTCTTTCATATGCCGAAAAATAGGACAATTCTTTTGTACGGAAAAACGTAAATATCGATTGACAGGCGCGTCGCTTTGTGATAACGTCTGATTATAAGTACAATAAAACGTAAATAAAAGCCGAAAGGAAATTCATATGGAAAACGAAGCAATTATCAGCGGGCTGGCCGCAATAGTGGGTCAGGATAAGGTGATTCTCGAGGACTCGGCGATTAAGGAAGCAAGCAAAGACTATATCGGTTTTCGCCGCTATGAGCGCGACGACGGCGTATTTGATGTACCAAAGGCGCTCTGCGTGGTAAAAGTTAAGAATGCGCAGGAGGTTTCGCGTGTTTTAAGGTTTCTCAATGACAATAAAGTGAAGATCACCCCGCGTACCGGCGGCTCGAGCGTTACAATGGGCATTGAGCCTGTTGCCGGTGCAGTTATGCTCGACGGTTCGGAAATGAATGAGATTATTGAAATTAATGAAGTAGATATGCAGGTAACCGCCCGCTGCGGAACCCCGCTTCAGTACTTGGAAAATCATCTGAATAAAATGGGCTATACGACCGGACACAGTCCTCAGTCGCTTCCGCTTGCGCAAATGGGCGGTCTTGTTGCCACAAGAAGCATTGGCCAATTTTCTACACTGTACGGTGGAATTGAGGATCTGCTGGTCGGTCTTGAAGCAGTCCTGGCAGATGGGGAAGTTGTCAGGATTAAAAATGTTCCGCGTCGATCGGTCGGCCCCGACATGAGGGCGCTTTTCTTAGGCTGCGAGGGCACACTTGGCTTCATCACCGAGGTCACCGTCAAAATATTTAAATATAAGCCTGAGGAGCGCTGGATGTGCGCCTATCAGATCGACGATATGCAGAAAGGGCTTGAGGCCATTCGGGAGATTATGGCAGAAGGCTACCGCCCGGCGGTGGTTCGACTTCACGATCCGATTGAGGTGGAACTCCTTTTCAACGCCGTGACAGAGCCGGGTAAGGCGCTCCTGCTTTTCCTTGCCGAAGGTCCGGGGTCAATAACCGCCCCGACAGGTGAAGCGGTCGATACAATTGTGAAGAAGTACGGCGCGTCCTCGCTCGGCACAAAGCCGGTTGAATCCTGGCTTGAGCACCGCAACGACATCAGCAATGAACTGGAGGAGACGAGTGCTCAGATGTACTCAATGGGCATTTGTGTGGATACCTGTGAGATTTCGGCGTCTTGGTCCCAGATTGGAGAAATATATAAAGCGGTCTGCACCAGAATGCCGGAGGAGCTCGAAAACCTTGTCGCCATTGGCGGCCACTCCTCCCACAGTTACATGAACGGTACCAACATCTACTTCCAGTTTTTGTTCCAGGTTCGCGGCAAAAATACGGTCAAAGAGGATTATATGCACGTCATCCGTATCATTATGGAAGAGACATTGCACCGGGGCGGCAGTATCGCGCATCATCACGGCAGTGGAAAATACCGTACGGCGTGGATGCCGGAAGAGCATGGCAGCTCTTACAAGCTTCTGTATAAACTCAAGGAAGCGCTCGATCCTAACGAGATTCTCAATGAGGGAATTCTTCTGGTCAAATAGAACGCAAAGATCATTGTCTTTTGGAGGCTTGAATGATTGATATAGAAAAAATAAATAAAAGGCTTGAAGAAAACGGGTTTGAGGAATTTTCAGTCCATGATAACGGTGTTGGCATCGTCCTTACCGGTGAAAGCGACGATTGGGACAGAATCATTGGCGCCGGTTTTTGTGCCGCAGAGAAATTCGGAAAAATGCATGTCATAAACGATGTGAATTTTACAGGCAGCGCTATTCCGAAAATGCGCCTTCCAGAGCTTGAAGACAGCGCGATTGACGGGCTGCATCCCGATGTTCTGGTTATAGGCGGCGGCATCGTCGGCGCCTCGATAGCGCGTGAACTGATGAAGTGGGATCTGGATGTTCTTCTTGTAGAAAAAGAGTACGACCTTGCTTTGGGTGCGTCCGGCAGAAACGACGGCTGTGTCCATCCGGGCATCGATCTGAAAAAGGGGAGCTTAAAGCAAAAATATAATTTAGCGGGCAACCGCATGTTCGATCAGCTCTCAGAAGAGCTGGATATAGACTTTGAACGCTGTGGACAGACAGTTGTGTTTGACACGGTGAAATTTCTGCCGCTGATGCGCTTGTCCCGCGCTTATTTCAAACGTATGGGGCTTGGAGATGTACGGATACTGACGCGGAAACAGCTCCTTGCTCATGAACCGGCGGTCAAAGACAACTGTAAGTGCGGATTGTTTTTCCCGACAGGCGGGGTGGTCTGCCCATACAACCTCACAATTGCTTACGGTGAAAACGCGGTTGATAACGGCGCGGCGCTTTCTCTGAACACGGCGGTACTGGGCATGCAACTGAGCGAGGGCAGCATTGTTTCGGTCAGTACCAACCGGGGTACCGTATATCCCAAGGTGGTTGTGAACGCCGCAGGTGTGTTTACCGAGGAAATTGCCAAAATGGCAGGCGACCGGTTCTTTTCGATTCACCCAAGGAAGGGGACGAATACCATTCTAGATAGAAAGCAAGCGCGCATAGTGAGAACCTCCTACTCACTCCTTGACCATCTGAAGACAGAAGGACACTCCAAAGGCGGCGGTATTGTACGCACGGTTGACAACAACGTGCTTGTCGGTCCGGACGCTTTTGAAACCTATCAAAAAGAGGACTATACAACCGAGGGCAAAAACATCGCAGCGGTGTTTGCTAAGCAGGGCCGGGTGACGGACGCCCTGCATATTGGGGACACAATTACTTATTTTTCGGGGGTTCGTGCGCCAACCTTTGAGGAAGATTTTGTCGTGGAAAAGGGGAGGAAGACATGGAACCTTGTCCACGCGGCCGGGATTCAGTCACCCGGATTGACCGCAGCGCCCGCAATTGCCATTGATGTTTCTCAAATGTGCGTTGAAATTCTCGAAGAGAACGGAGAACCCGTTTTGCCAAACAAGGCGTACAACCCGAAGCGCCGCGGTATTCCTCGCTTATCCAAACTTAATGATACGGACAGAAGCACACTGATCGCTCAAAACCCCGCTTATGGGGAAATTGTCTGCCGATGCGAAGAAATCAGCAGGGGAGAGATCATTGACGCACTTCATCGCAGCGTCCCCTGCGAAACGGTCGATGGCATAAAAAGACGGTGCAGGCCGGGTATGGGGCGATGCCAAGGCGGATTTTGCGGACCGCTGGTGGCTAAAATCATATCAGAGGAAAAAGGTATTCCGTTAGAGGAAGTCTGCAAGTCCGACGCAAAAAGCAGGCTGCTGATTCGAAAAAGCAAAGGGGGGGACCTGATTGACTGATTATGATGTAACAGTGATCGGCGCGGGCCCCGCTGGTCTTGCGGCGGCACTTGCCGCAGAGAAGAACGGGAAGCATGTGCTTTTGGTGGAGCGCGCTGCACGTATGGGCGGTATCCTCAATCAATGCATCCATGACGGTTTCGGATTGATTCGTTTTGGTGAAAAGCTCTCCGGCTGCGAATATGCCAACCGCTACATAAATGAGCTTAAAGCCTCAAATGTTGAAACGGCACTGCTGACTTTTGTGACCCGCATTGAAAAGAATAAGGATGTTTTTGAAATTACGCTTGTCAATCGCGACGGTCTCCGCACGGTTAAGAGCAGGGCGCTGGTTCTATCCACCGGCTGCCGAGAGCGGACGGCGAAACAGGTCAGCATACAGGGAACGCGCCCGGCCGGTGTGTTCACCGCAGGTACCGCGCAGTATTACATCAATATTCTGGGGGAAATGCCGGCAAAAAAATGTGTTATTCTCGGTTCCGGCGATATCGGCCTCATCATGGCTCGCCGCCTCACGTTGGAGGGCGCGGAAGTTATTGGCGTTTATGAGGCAAAGTCAAGCCCCAGCGGGCTAACCCGAAACATCGCTCAATGTTTGGACGATTTTGACATTCCCCTCCATGTCAGCCATACGGTGACCCGCGTGTTTGGTGAAAGCCGCCTGAATGCTGTTGAAATTGCACAGGTCGATGATAAAATGCGGCCCATACCGGGTACCGAAGAAATAGTTGAATGCGATACGCTCATTTTGTCTGTTGGTCTTATTCCTGAGAATGAGCTTGCCGAAACCATGAACATTGTGATAGATTCTAAGACGAAAGGTCCGGTTTGCGACCAAAACTATGAAACCTCCTTAGACGGGGTTTTTGTGTGCGGCAATGCGCTGCATGTCAATGATCTTGTTGACTATGTGTCTGAGAGCGGGGAGGCTGCCGGAAGCTCGGCCGCTGGATACAGCGCAAATAAACGGATACTTGTTGACATTACGGCGGCAAATGATTTTGCTTATGCCGTTCCCGCTAAGCTCAATGTCAATTCTGACGCCGCAAAAACGGTTCTTTTCTTCCGCAGCCGCGAGGAGCGCGACAAAACCGAAGTACAGGTTCTGGTCAACGGAGCAAGTGTTTACAAGAAGAAATACACCAAGCTCCGGCCACCCGAGATGGAACGCATTGTTGTGGATTTCAGTCATGTTGGGCCGACCGATCAGGTGACCCTTGAAATGCGGGAGGTTTGAAGATGGCTAAGGATTTCGTATGTATTGTATGCCCGAACGGCTGCCTTCTGCACACGGAGGAATCCGCTGGTGAAATCACGGTCACGGGAAACAGATGCCCCAAGGGCGAGGACTATGCCAGAGCGGAACTTCTTTGTCCGACGCGAACACTGACAAGTACAGTCTCAACCGTATTTCCCGCGTGCCCTGTTCTGCCTGTGCGCACGAGCGGCACAATTCCGAAAGGTGAAATCAAACGCGCAATGGCAGAAATCAACAAGCTTAAAATACGTGCAGAGCTTCACTGTGGAGACGTCGTCGTAAAAGACTTTATCGTTACCGGGGTGGACCTGATCGCAACAGATGATATAGACATTAAATAAATAGATTGATGGAGGCGATTGCTTTGGATAACCCGCTGGTCCTTACCTTTGATGTCGGAACACAGAGCGCACGCGGCGTTTTAGTCGATTCTGTTGGAAACATCCTTTTCAAAGCACAAAAGCAATATGAACAGCCTTACCATTCCAAAAACCCCGGATGGGCAGAGCAGAGACCGGATTTTTATTGGGAGATTATATGCGATTGTTCGCAGAAGCTGAAAGCGCAAGCCGGTGAAAGATGGCAGGATATAATTGCGGTCACCGTCACCACAATTCGTGCCACCAGTGTTTGTCTTGACAAGGATGGAATCCCCCTGCGTGACGCAATTGTGTGGCTGGATAACAGGGAAGCAAAGTGCGACAAAAAGTTACCGCTTCACCTGCGAGCGCTTTTCAAAGCAATCAACATGGACGCCACCGTCCAGTTGCAGCGCAAAGCCTCCGCCTGCAACTGGATTGGAGAAAATGAGCCGGAGATATGGGACAAAACGGCGCACTTTGTCCTGCTTTCGGGATATCTGAACTTTAAAATGTGCGGCAGGATAGTCGATACAGATGCAAGCTGCTGCGGACGCATTCCTTTCGACAACAAAACCAGGACGTGGATGAGCAAAAACAACCCCTCCCGCTGCGTATTCGATATCGATAGCGATAGGCTCTTTGAAATCGTAAAGCCCGGCACCAAAATGGGCGGTGTGACCGCGGAAGCGGCCCAAATGACGGGTATTCCCGAAGGCTTGCCCCTTATTGCCACCGGCTCCGATAAGAACTGCGAGGCCCTCGGCCTATCCGTTATCAGCGACGAGCAAGCCGCAATCAGCTTCGGGACAACGGCGACTCTGCAGTTTTCCACCTCGAAGTATGTTGAGCCGGAGCCCTTCATGCCCGCCTACTGTTCTGTTATTGACGGACGTTGGAACCCCGAAAAAGAAGTCCACCGCGGCTATTGGCTGGTCTCCTGGTTCAAGCGCGAGTTTGCCGCCAAGGAAGTTATGCAGGCAGAAGAACAGAAGGTTTCCGCAGAGGAGCTGCTGAATGAACGTCTGAAGGAGGTCCCGGCAGGCTGTAACGGTCTGATGCTCCAGCCCTACTTTACCGCAAACAAAGATATGCCCTTTGCCAAGGGTTCCATTATCGGATTTTCTGATATTCACACCAGAATTCATGTTTATCGGGCGATCATAGAGGGCATCAATTATGACCTGTATCGTGGCATGAAGAGCTTGGAAAAACGGGCGAAAACCAAAATTAAGAGACTTTATGTGGCAGGTGGAGGGTCTCAAAGCGCTGAAATCTGTCAGATTACGGCGGATATGTTCGGCCTTCCGGTCATCCGCACGCAGACCCATGAGGCCTGTGGCGTTGGAAGCGCCATGGTTGCGTTCAAGGCGATGGGCCTCTACGGAAGCTATGAGGAGGCCTGTGTAGCTATGGTGCATGAGCGTGACCGCTTTGAACCTGATATGCAGCTTCATAAGTTCTATGATGAAATGACCGATCAGGTGTTTGACAAGATATTTGAAAAACTTCTGCCCCTATATCATATTGCCGAGCATAAATGCAAAAAATATGGCCTTACCAAGTAATTTCGGCAGATAGTTCATAATTAAATATTGAAATATAGGCCGGTAATTTATATATTACTTATTGTAAAACTAAATTGTCGGCCTTTCTTTTACGCAGCGCGTCTGCTATACGGCGCCCGAATTGTCCGCAAGACGGGATTATAATCAGGATAAAGGAGCGGGGTCTATGAATATTCTGTGCTGTTTCAAGCTTGTTAACGACCTCGATCTCGTGATGGAAAAGGACTGGCGTTCGGCTACCACGACCGCTGTCGATCTGAGCTATGCCAAGCGCCTGATCAACTGCTATGACGAAGCGGGACTTGAAACTGCGCTGCGTCTTAAGGACGAGGCGGAAAAGCGGGGCGAGAGCGCATTCATCTCAGCCGTAACCGTCGGTGACGGCAACTATGAGACTTTCTTCAAAAATCTCTTTGCTGTGGGTATCGACAGGATTCTTCAGATTAAGACCTCCGCGAACCCGCCATTTGCGCCGGACAGGATATCGTCCCTTTTGTTCGAAGCAGCAAAACATTGTGCCCATGACGTCGTAATAACCGGCATTCAGTCGGCCGACGGCACTAATGGGCTGACGCCTTATCTGCTCGCTCAAAAATTAAAAATTCCGTGTTTTGCGCATGTGACAGAGCTTCGATATATGCAAAGCGGGACCCTTCGTGTAACCAGCGATACCGGTCGGGGTCTGCGCCATGCTTCCGTTAATCGCTGTGCCCTGTATGCCGTCGGCAACAGCGTCAACCCCTATCTGCGTATGGCCACACTCAAACGCAAGCTTGCCGTCTCAAAAATGTCCGCAGAGCTTATCGAGCAAGAAAATATATCCAATTTGGGTGACAGGGACGTTCCTGTTTCCAATCTGAGCCGTGAAAATAAGACCCGCTCTTGTACGTTTATTACGGGTGAGAGCTGCGAGGAAAAAGCAAAAAAACTGCTGAAGGATTTCCCGGAGGTGAATAGAGCGTGAAAACGGCGGTTATCGTTTTTCAGGATGAACTTTGTATCGCAAACGCGCTTTTGTTACAAGTGCCGATTCTGACTGCGGAAGATTCGCTTGAATTATGGGTGCTAGGGGGATTCGGCGACGCTCCGAACCGGGAGAGGCTGTCCGCCCGCACAATTACGGAGATTCTATCCCGGGACCCCGAGGACTTCTCAGAACCGCTGTGCTGTGCCGAGGCCGTACAACAGTGCTTTTTGAGAAATGCGGTTGACATAATGCTGTTTTGGGCCGATATGCGCGGCAGTGATTTGGCCGCAAGAGTTTGTGCAGCTCTGGGCTGCGAAGCTGTTTTGGGTGCGCAAACGCTATTTGTAAAGGACGGTGGGCTCTATCTCAAAAAACCGGTCTATTCAAATTATCTGCAGGCCACCTTTCACCCGGATAAGCGACCGCTGGTAGTATCCCTCCTCCCATACGAGAATACAGCCATGCACGAACGCATAGAAAATCCGGAGATCAATCAGTTTCAAGCGGAGGTGTCGAAGCCCGCTTGGATGACGGATATAAGGCTTGAGCGCACAGAAAATGAGGATTTACTCAAACGCGCCGAGCTTGTGTTAGCGGCGGGACGGGGTGTCGGCAAGGCCGAGTATTTTCAGGAGTTGGAGCGCCTCGCCCAACAAATGGGTGGGATGCTGGGAGGGACCCGTCCGACCGTCTGTGACGGGAAGCTGCCGCCGGAAAGAATGATTGGGAGCTCCGCCAATGTGCTCACGCCCGCTTGCTGTTTGGTTTTCGGGGCCTCAGGGGCGGCACCTTTTTTTGCGGGGATTGAAAAAAGTAAGCTGATTGTTGCGGTGAATAAGGATCCAAACGCCCTGATTTTTGACCATTGCGACGTAGGAATCATAGCCGACTGCAATGAATTTGCGCGGGCGCTTTCTAAAATACTCGACACAAAAGACTGAATCTCAAGGAGAATCTCCGTGGAAATCATTAAAATGTCCGATTTATATTCAGATCGTTTGAGAGATGAATCCCGTATGACGGGAAGCTGCGACACGCTCTCTGTTCCTGCTGATGTGAGGGAACTTCAAACTTCGGCAAAAACGTTGTGGGATCAAAATATTACGGTGACTATTCAGGGCGGCAGGACAGGAATCTGTGGATGCGCCGTGCCAAACGGTGGGCACATTATTTCAACCGAAAAGCTGAATAAGATTCTCGGTTACAGGCGTGATGGCGACAGGTGCTTTGTAAGCCTTGAACCCGGTGTCATGCTGACGGAGCTGCGCGCCTATTGCCGCGAGCATGTGTCGGCGCTTTCCGGAAAGACCTTTCTTCCGAACCCCTCCGAGACACTGGCTACGCTGGGCGGCATGTTCGCCTGCAACGCCAGAGGAATGAATTCCGCGCTGCACGGGGACACCGTCGGGGCGGTGAGCAAGCTCAAAATGATCGTGCCCAGCGGTGCACGATTGAATATCTCCCGCGGCAGCTGCGTGTTTGACGAAAGCGGCTGTGATGTGCCCGGAATCGGAAGACTCGAAGTTGCGCAGCTTCTAAAACACGGAGGCTCGGGCAAGGGCCCTGCTTTTGCACAGGCTGGCAGCGACCTTATTGATGTCATCGGCGGCAGCGAGGGAATGCTTGGAATCGTGACTGAGCTGGAGCTTGAATTGAAAAAACCGGCGCCAGAGCTTTGGGGGGTCCTGTTTTTCTTTTATGACAAAACGACGGCCCTGAGCTTTGCGGAAAGTGCTATCCGGTATTTTAAGAATGAGCAGACCGGCTATGTCAGCCTTAGTGCGGCTGAGTACCTTGACGGGGCCTCAATGAAACTTGTAAATAACTACAAGAAGCAAGTCACGCTGTTAAAAGCACTGCCGGATTTCCCCACCTACGCACAGAGCGCAATTTATGTGGAGCTCGAAGGCGTTTTTGCCGAGGAGACGGAAGCAGTGCTTGAGGAACTTCTTGAGCTATTTGCCTCTTTTGGCGGAGAGGAAGAGAACACCTGGGCGGCCGACGGGGAAGAAACCGAAAAATTCAGACTTCTGCGTCATGCCGTACCGGAAGCGATAAACGACGAAATCGATAAGATCCGCCTTCAAGACAGCCGTGTTTGCAAGCTCTGCACCGACCTTGAGTTGCCGGATATGCCGCTGTGCGAAGCGGAAGCGCGCTATAACGCTCTTTTATCGGAAAATGGTCTCAGAGGTTTCGTTTTCGGGCACACTTGCGAAAGAAGGCTGCACTTCAATATCGTCCCGCGAAACATTGAAGAGTACCTGCTCGGCAAGAGTCTTGTTTCAACGCTTATCGAGAGCTTCGCAGCAGAATATGACGGCATATCGTGGGAAAACGGTATCGGCAAGACCAAGCGGGACTATTTGAGTCTTCTGGGCGGTCGCCGCCGACAGACGGCAGAGATAAAAATGTTTTTTGATGAAAAGGGCTTGCTCAATCCCGGTAATATGCTGTAAGGTATTGTTAATTTGTATCTACAATATTCTACCAGCCTCAAGGAGCGTTTATGAATAAGAAGTTCTTTAACAAGCACGGTTCGATGACCACCAATTTGTCAAGAGACATTATGTCGTTAAACGTGGGAGACAGACTGCCCACGATTATTGAATACACGACAAAATTCTCACTGTCCCGGGGTGTTGTACAAAGTTCAATTTCCTTGCTTGAAGAGGAAGGCTGTTTTACTTTAAGCCGTAGCGGCAAGCTTGGCACTGTCCTTACCGAAATTAACTATGAAAAATTAAGCCGGCATACGGCATGGGACCCAGTCGTCGGAACCATGCCTATTCCTTTTAATGATATTTTTCGAAGCCTTGCGACGGCGATCTATTTCGATAGCCGGAAACTGCCGCTTGACTCGTCTATAGCCTATGTCAGCGGCGCGAAAAACCGCTGGTCTATGCTCTCTAAAGGATTTTTTGATTATATTGTGACCTCTGTAGCAACTGCACAGTACATCCTTTCGGCGGATGAAAATATCGAGCTGCTGTTTACAATGCCCGACTGTAATTATGCAGAACCCTACTGTTTGATTTTTATGGACAATAAGGATACAGAAATCCGTGACGGCATGCGCGTCGGCGTCGATCCCGATGCGATTGACCAGACGCAAATCTCGAAAGCGATGTGTGCAGGAAAAAATGTTGAATTTGTCAAGATGCCTATTGAAGGTACCGTTGAAATCCTTTATAACCGTTCGGTTGACTGTATGATCGTTCGAAACGAGAAGTGGTTTAAGAATAACACGGACCTGATTCCGCTTCCGGTAGCCACCTCCGCTTATCCAATTGAAGATACCGTGGTTCCCGCAATCCTGATTAATAAAAACAATTACGGGATTAAACAGCTGCTTTCAAAGTACCTCTCACCCTGTGATATCGCGCATGCGCAGCAGCATGCCCTCAGTATCCAGAATAATTATCGGTTTTGATTTCAACCCGGTTAGCCCGTTTATGCTAGTCAGTGAGAAGCCCGGCACATGTTTCTGTGCCGGGCTTCTCACTGACTAAATTCAAATGAAGTTGGGGGTGTAAATTAGCGTTTGTCACCGATAAAAAACACGGCGATAGCACCGGGCCCTGCATGGGCGCCAATGACGGGGCCGATGGGACTGATGATAATATCAGCCGGATTCAAGGCGTTTTTTATCTTATTGGCCAGATAGTCGGCGTCTTCGCTGCAGTCTGCGTGGCAGATCATGACGGTTTGCCCGCTGATGTCCATTGCAGACTCGGTAAGTTTTTGATAGAGCGCCTTGATGGATGTTCCGCGTCCGCGTGCTTTATCAGCGCTCACAATACCGCCTTCGTCATTCAAGCGTAGGATGGGCTTGATGTGCAGAATAGATCCAAAGGAAGCTGTAGCCGAGGATATTCTTCCGCCGCGCTTTAAAAAATGGAGGTCATCCACGGTGAACCAGTGGCAAATATGCGGAATAGTCTCTTGAACATGAGCAGTCAGTTCTTCAAGGTTCTTTCCCGACGCTTTTTCTTTTGCCGCAAGGCAGAGAAGAAGTCCCTGGCCCAACGAGGCACAGCGCGAATCAATGCAGACAATGGTCCTATCGGGATAATTTTCTTTGAGTTCTTCGGCAGCCATGCAGGCATTTTGATAGGTCACGCTTAATAATGAGGATAATCCGATATAAACGATATCTTGGCCGTTTTCAAGATAGGGCGTCATCTGAGTGATGAACATATCGGCATTGGCTGCGGAGGTAAAAGCCGTGTACCCCTTGCGGAGACCTTTATAGAAGGCGGAAAGCGTGATTTCGCGCTCGTCGAGATAATTTTTGTACTCAACATTGTTCAAATTAACAATCAGCGGAACAGTGTCAATATTCAGTGCTTTTGCAAAGTCTGCTGGTAAATCGCAGCAGGAGTCGGACATGATAACGTATTCAGACATAAGTCACCTCATATGATATACTCAGGGAGGTTATCAGTGATAACCTCCCTGAGTATATCATATTTTTTTTTCTTGTCAACCACCTGTTTGGCGTCTTTATGATCACGGCAGATCAAATTCACGGTCAACAGCATATTCGACAAAGCGCATGTTCTCTTCCGTATAATCCATTTCACCGTTATCGAACATGAGGGCGGCACCATAGATAAGCGAGCGGATAATATAAATTTTCCGGCTTTTAACAGCAGCGGGAATATTCGCTTGATCACCATAAAGGTTAATTAGTTCTCGACTGGTCGCACTGAGCTGCCCTCTCATTTTTTGATATGCAGTGTCAAATTCTTCGTCTTTGAGCATGATGATAGATCGAAAGTGAGGATTCTCAACCAGAAACCGGACATAATCTAAGCTGATTTCTAAGAGCTGAGTTCGAACACTCTCACCGGCCCTGAGCAGAATGGCCTGCTGTCTTTCATACCAGAGCTTGTTGATATACTCAATAATAGCAGCAAAGAAGCTTTGGCGATCCGCAAAATGCTTATAAGGCGCGGCGCAGGAAACACCGCATTCATTTGCAATCCTGCGAACCGAAAAGTTTTGAAGCCCATTTTTGTTTATTTCCTGTATCCCGGCAAGAATTAGTTGCTCGCGTATATTTCGATGAACGGTTTCGTCAGCCATTTGCGCCTCCTGTGATAAATAATTGCTTGTCTTTCCATCATTCTATGGCGGAGGGAACGACATGTCAATATGAACAGAAAATCACCCAATTTTATTATGTGACGAGCGGACGGCTGTTTATTTTTAAGCGTATAATTTCAAATACGTATCTAAAAGAGGGAGGCATAAGCCTCCCTCAATCTAGTTAAACTTTGTTACTTGCCGCTTTCGTATGCCTGGATCATCTTTTTGACCATCTGGCCGCCGACGCTGCCGGCCTGAGCAGAAGTCAGGTTTCCGTTATAACCCTGCTTAAGCTGAACGCCTACTTCACTTGCAGCTTCCATCTTGAAACGATCCATTGCTTCACGAGCGTTAGGATTTACGAGCTTGTTGCTACTGGACATTCTGTACAACTCCTTCACAGTAAATTGTTTGTCTTTCTTAGGCAAAGATTTATTGCCCGACTATATCTTCTCCGAGTGCTTTTTGGTTATTCAGCTATAGACAATGTAATTTTTGTATTTAAAGGCGAAATGCACTAGAAGTATTATCCAACGGATACACATCGAGCGGCTGACAAACAAAAAGTTAGCTTATTTATAAGCGTGTGAGACTGCCTTATAGTATTTGTTCAAAGCCTATTTTTACTGCATGAGGCAATTGATTTATTGAAATAAAAAAAATTCTTGTTTTAACTGGTATACAGAATATAGAAATAAAAGAATTATGTAAACTATACCTTTAAAAACAATGCGTAGCTTGAGGGGCAGCTGCTTCACAAAAAAACGGGGTGTAGCAATGGCCGAAAAATCGCGCGCAAACTTTATTTAGATGTGGTGCGAAAACTCACGGACAGCAAGGTCTGTGTCTCAGCGGGCACGAATAATAATAAAAGGGTCGGCGTGTTGAGCCACGCAGCTTAAAAACTGATTAAATTTTGATTAGGGAGGGCTTTGTTCCGCTATATCAGAATAAAACGGGGCTTATCCCCATAAATATTACTAATCATCATTCATAGGGGGAATTGGCATGACTGACAGCAGAATCTATGAAGACATCGCGCTGCGTACCGGCGGAGACATATATGTGGGTGTGGTGGGTCCCGTCAGAACGGGAAAATCAACTTTTATCAAAAGGTTTATGGAAACGGTCGTTATACCCAACATAGACAACATCTATCTTAAAGAGCGCGCAAGGGACGAACTGCCGCAGTCCGGTTCCGGCAAAACCGTTATGACAGCCGAGCCGAAGTTTGTTCCCGAAGACGCCGTGGAGATCAATATCGGTGACGAGACAACGATGTCGGTCCGCCTCATCGACTGCGTGGGCTACATGATCCCCGGCGCCGCGGGGCAGATCGAGGATGGCGCCGAGCGGATGGTTGCAACGCCGTGGTTTGACCATGAGATTACCATGACCGAAGCTGCTGAGGAAGGCACGCGCCGCGTAATTCGTGACCACTCAACCATTGGACTTGTGATCACGACGGACGGATCAATTTGCGGCATACCGCGGGAGAACTATGTTGAAGCTGAGGAAAGGGTCATTGGCGAGCTTAAAGAAATCGGGAAGCCCTTCCTCTTGGTCCTAAATTCCGCGGATCCGAATTCTGACAGAGCACAAAATATGAAAACAGAGCTCTCCGAGAAGTATGGGGTGTCCTGCATCTGCGTCAACTGCCTGACGCTGCGAGAAGATGATATCGAACAAATTTTGAACAAGCTGCTTTGTGAATTCGGCGCAGAGGAGTATTATGTTTGGCTACCGGAGTGGGTCGAAGCTCTGCCGAATGACCATGCAATTAAAACGGAGCTTTACAAGGAGATTGCAAGCGCCTCCACAGAGGTTAAAAAACTGAAGGACGCGCAAGTGATTGCAAAAAGACTAAGCGCCATTGAAAATGTTTCAGACGCGCGTGTCGGTGAGATGATGCTGGGGAAGGGCAGCTTTTCTCTGCGCATAGAGCTGCCGCGAGAACTGTATTACCGCACGCTCAGCGAGGAAAGCGGGCTTGCCATCCGCAACGACGGAGACCTGATAACCCTGTTGTGTGACCTCTCAAAGACCAAATATGAGTACGACAAGATCAGTGCGGCACTGCGGGATGTTCGCGAAAAGGGCTATGGAGTTGTCATGCCGTCGGCCGAGGAGATGGCACTGCAGGAGCCCGAGATTGTCCGGCAGGGCGGCAAGTACAAGGTCGTTCTCAGAGCCAGTGCACCGGCTATCCATATGATGCGTACAAACGTCGAGACAGAGGTTTCTCCGGCTGTCGGCGGCGAACATGCTTCGGAAGAGATTTTGGGCTTCCTGCTCCAGAATTTCGAGGGGGATGCAAGCAAAATCTGGGAGTCCAACATTTTCGGTAAATCCATGTATGACATTGCTGGGGAAGGGCTCACAGCAAAACTCAAACGTATGCCCGAGGAGACCGGACTTAAGCTCCGAAACGCGCTTCAGAGGATTATAAACGAGGGCAGCGGCGGACTTATTTGCATAATTCTTTAAGAAAAAAGCGCAGTCAATAGGACTGGGCAGAAGAAAAGCGGGCATCCGACTGTGGGATGCCCGCTCGTTTATTTTAGATTTTCGATGATCTCGCAGATAAGATCCGTCCGCATAAAGGGCGTTATCATGTAATACCCATCCACATAGTCCGCCATACGCTGCGCGATATCGGTTGTTAGAGAAACGGCCAGGCGCGAGGCCTGGGATCTGTCCAAGCCCTCGTACTGCCGCAGAATCTCATCACTGACACGGATGCCCGCAACCTCGCTGTTCATATAGCAGGCGTTTCGATGCGATACGATGGGCATGACGCCGCCTAGAATTTTGCCGGAGAGTTCCTTTCGGGCGAGCTTGAGATTTTCGAGGGCGCGCTGGGAGTGTACAGGCTGCGTCAGGAATGCATCCAAGCCGTGGTCCAGCTTATCCTTTGCGTGTTGAAGTTGGTTGTCAAAGTTGAGGGCGTTCAGGTTCAGTGCGCCAAAAACACGGAAAGGGCCGCGAATAAATTCCTCACCAAGGTCGTGGACGTAGTTTGCGAGTACGACAGAATTAAAATTAAAAACACTTTTAATGGTTCCGCGCTCCGCCGTTGGTACAGGATCGCCCGTGACCACAAGCACATTGTTGACCCCCTCAATATTGAGACCGAGGAGCAGCGCCTTCGTTGCAATGATATTGCGGTCACGGCAGGTTAAATGCGGAATAGGGTCTATATCCAGCTCACGGCGCAGCTTGCAGGCCAGCAAGCTGCTATCCGCCCTGGCTCTGGAGATCGGACAGTCGGCTATTGTAATTGCATCCACGCCCGCATCGCGCAGTTTCCGCGCACCTTCCATGAAAGAGCGAATATCGGCATTGGCGGGAGGGTCCAGTTCAACCGCTATCACTTTCTTGCCGCTCTCAAGTTTGGTCCAAAGTCGGTTTTCTGCTTTTTCAATTTCAACAGTCTGAGGCTTTGCTGATGCTGCTGTCACTTTGCCAGACCGCCGGTCCAGCAAATGCCGTGTTTTAGCAATATGCTCAGGGGTTGACCCGCAGCAGCCGCCGATGATTTCAGCGCCTCTACCGGATATTTCAAGCAGTTGCTCGGCAAAGTAATCCGAATTGTTTTCAAAAAAGACCCTGTTGCCCACACGCGTTGGATAACCGGCGTTGGGCATAGCCAAGAGCGGCTTTGTCATGCGGCCAAGCTTGTCCACAAGACCTGCCATGTGGTTTGGACCCGAGCCGCAGTTGAGGCCAAAGATGTCAATGTTCACATCCCGGTCGACTGCCTGGCGCAGTTTCAAAAGAGAAATGCCTTCGCGGGTAAAACCATCGGGAGAGACGGCGAAGGAGCAGATGACCGTAGCGGAGGAATTTACAGTTTTAATATGTTTTGCAATTGCAGAGAGCGTTTCAGGCGAGGAAAAGGTTTCAAAAATGAAATTCTCAGCCCCAAGCGCCAGAAAAAGGTCCACAATCAGGAGATATTCCGGCGTGTTGTCCTCATTTTCAACATGTGGAATCGGGCCGATATCTGCAAAAACCGCGGTATGCGTCCCGGAGACTGCCTGCTGGGCGATGTTCCAGCCGTTTGTAATAATTTCTATGACTGTTTCCCAGCTGCACTCAAGCCCGACGGTATTTGCACCAAAGCTGTTGACTGTGATAGCCTCCGCTCCTGCCTCAATATACTCGCGGTGAATCTGCTTGATTCGGTCCGGATAACTGAGGTTGGCATACTCGCAGCACTCGGGGTCGTGCCCGAATTTCTCGGCGTAATAGGTCCCCATTCCGCCGTCAAACAGCAGGGTCCCGTGTCCGAGCCTATTTAAAAATCCCACAGTGTCACTCCTGTCCAAATACTTCTTTTGCAATGTCAACCGCCTGTTTTGCGTCCCTCGCATAGAAATCCGCATTGATTTCCTTCGCGTATTCCGGTGTCAGCACGGCTCCGCCAACCATAATTTTGCAGACGTGTCCGCTTGCGTGGAGGGCATTGACTGTATCCGCCATGGCCGGCAGGGTTGTGGTCATCAGCGCACTAAGGCCGACAAGGGACACATTTTCACGTACGGCTGTCTCTACGATACGTTGAGGGGATACGTCACGCCCCAGATCGAGAATCTGGTAGCCGTAATTTGCTAGTATCGTCTTAACGATATTTTTGCCGATGTCATGAATATCGCCTTTGACGGTTGCTAGAATAATTTTTCCCTTTGAGACAGAGGCGCCGCCCTTGCTGAAAATGCTGGTTTTAAGCAGCTCGAAAGCTTCACAGGCCGCATCTGCAGAACGCATGAGCTGGGGAAGAAAAATTTCACCCCGTTCGTACCGCTCTCCCACCACGTCGAGCGCGGGAATGAGCAGGGTGTTTATTATCTCAAGTTCGGTTTTTTCTGCGAGGAGGCTGCGGGTTAGCTCTTTTGTTTCAGACTTCAAGCCCTTTGCAATGGCTTCGGCAATATCACCGGAAGTCGTAGGGGAAGCCAAAGGCGAACTCTTTATATCCGCAAAACGGCCGATGAAGTCCTGGCAGCCCTCATCAAAGCCGCGCAGCAGCTTATAGGCCGAGACGGCATCCATCATCGTAGTGCTGTTTGGGTTCATGATTGGCAGATCGAGCCCGTTTTCCATCGCAAGCGTCAAAAATGCGCTGCCTACCAGTTCGCGATTTGGCAGGCCGAATGAAATGTTAGACACCCCTAGAACTGTGTGCAATCCGAGCTTCTCCTTAACCAAACGCACGGCTTTCAGCGTTTCGTTCGCCGAATGTTGAGAGGCGGACACAGTGAGGGTCAGGCAATCAATGAAAACATCCCTTTTCGGAATGCCATAGGCTTCACAGGCGCAAAGAATACGCTCCGCGATAGCAAAACGGGCCTCGGCTGTTTCGGGAATGCCATGCTCGTCCATCGTTAGACCGACAACAGCGGCACCGTATTTTTTGACAAGCGGTAAAATTGCCGCAATCCGATCTTTCTCACCGTTGACGGAATTGACGATTGCCTTGCCGCAGAAGGCACGCAGCCCGACTTCCACCGCGGCAGGGTCGTTGGAATCAATTTGGAGTGGCAGATCGATAACCGCTTGCAGCCCTTTGACGCAATGTGCCATTAAGGTTGTCTCATCCAGGCCTGGCACGCCGACGTTGACATCCAGAATCTCGGCGCCCGCGTCCGACTGTGCGACGCCCTGCGCCAGCACATAGTCAAGATCGTTTTCGCGCAAGGCCTGCTGAAAACGTTTTTTACCCGTGGGGTTGATGCGCTCGCCAATGACACGTACCTCATTAACCGTGACGAGTTTTGTAATGCTGCAAAGCTGCGTCTCGTCCGACACGGCACGAGCAGCTCTTTTAAGACCAGCCATTTTGTTGCGCAGCAGCCTGATGAATTCAGGGTCCGTGCCGCAGCAGCCACCAACGAAGCGCACGCCGATTTCAGCGCACTCGGCCATCTCTTCGGCAAATATCTCCGCCGTAATATTATAGTGTCCGTCTCGTGCGTCTGGAAGCCCGGCATTGGCTTTCACTATGAGCGGCAGGGAAGAGACAGCGCCGATCCGTCGGATGATGGGCATGAGGCTTTTGGGCCCTAATGAGCAATTAACACCCAATGCGTCGACCCCAAGCCCCGTCATAGTGACGGCGAAAGCCTCAGCTAGGCAGCCCGTGAAAGTGCGTCCCCCCTCTTCAAAGGACATCGTTGCAAAGATAGGCAAGGCAGTGTTTTCTTTAGCCGCAAGGACAGCAATACGCAGTTCGGCAAGGTCCGTAAAAGTCTCGAAAGCGACAATATCGGCGCCCGCTTTTTCGCCCGCAAGCAAAATTTCTTTGAAAAGTGTATATGCATTTTCAAAGGATAGCGTGCCGGAGGGCTCGAGCATTTCGCCAATGGGGCCGATATCCAGCGCGACAAGCGCTTTGTCGGCGGCAGCTTTTTTTGCCGCGGCTACCGAAGCCGATACGACCTGCTCGACTGTGTACCAACTGCCTGAAAGTTTATGGGCGTTCGTACTGAACGTGTTGGTGTAAGCCAGTCTGCTCCCGGCCTCAATATAAGCCCTGTGGATATTTTCGAGTATTTCCGGGTGCTCGAGTGTGTATAGCTCAGGCAGGAGACCTGCCGGCAGTCCCGCCCGTTGGAGCATGGTGCCCATTGCTCCGTCCAGTATGACAAATTCGTCTTTAAAGAGCCTGTCCGTAACAGGTCACCCCATTTCTTAAATAATGGCAAGCTGGTCCGACTAAGCAGTCGACACAGCCCGTATCCCGATGCTTTTGCGGCTTGCTGGAAATGCCGATAAGCGCGGAGACACTTTTTCTCGGAATCATAATGCTGCTCTCGCTGACGGTTACACCGATCCGTCTTGTGGTATCGAGGGCCGTGCAGAAGGCTGACTGGAGCGTGATCGGCAGGTCGCCGTAGCCGGGGCTGAATCGGTCGGTCAGATAGAGGCCTTGGGCCGCATAAGCTTCTCTTAATTCGGCTTCAATATCATCACAGACATTTTCGATTGCGCTGTTGGCACAGGCGTCGAGCATTGCGGCAAAAGCAAGGTCTTTCAGCTGCCATTTTCTTATCAGCGCCTCAATGTCGCTGCCCAGCGTGGCGCAGAAAATAGCACATTTTTCGCTGTCATGCAGCAGTGCCGCAACAGCCTTTCCCTCAAGAACAAGGCCGGTTTCTTTCAGCGTAAGCGCACCTGTTCTTTCAATGTCGCAGATACGCAAGACCTCTCGAGACAGGACACTGGATTCGACGAGCTTTGCAGCGGCTTCCAAGTCCTTCAACAAATCGCCTTGCGGCGTTCCGCGACAACCCATATAGCGGTATGCCTCGGACATATTGACGCGGATTATTCGTTTATCCATTGGCAAACCTCCAGTTTTCTAAACAGTATAACCCACTTTATCGCATTTGTGAAGAAAAGAAATGGCTTTACACAGGAAATTATGGGAATAGTATGAATTGGATTGACAACAGTCGATTTAAGTTGTAGAATTTATCAGCGAGCAAGCCGAACGACCGCGGGCATAAGACGAAAGTCTGTGCGTGAGGAAAGTCCGGGCTCCATAGGGCAAGGATAACGGGTAACGCCCGCCGAAGGCAACTTCAGGAAAAGTGCAACAGAGATATACCGCCTCGTATTTTCTTGTTTTTCTGACAGAACCCCCAAAATGGTTCTTTTAGAAAAACTAGGAGCAGCGAAGTTCATGAGCTTTCGTGCTTGCACAGAAGCACGTGATACGCAGTCTGCGATGACGAGGCAAGGGTGGAAAGGCGAGGTAAGAGCTCACCCGACGGCTGGGAACAGACCGTCGCTGTAAACTCTATCCGGAGCAACACCGTGGGAGGACAATAGGCTCGCCCGGCCGTCCTCGGGAGGTGGCTAGAGCATTGCGGCAACGCCGTGCTTAGATAGATGGTCGTTTAAGACAGAACCCGGCTTACAGACTTACTCGCTGATATGGCAACAAAACCGCGGACGCTTAGCGTCCGCGGTTTTATATTGGTTTACATAATACTATTCGCCTTTGTATTTTTTCCTGGTCGCAATGCCACCCCTGATATGGCGCTGCGATTTGTTGTATTCCAACAGTTCCTTGACCTCGTTATAAAGTGCCCTGTTGGCGTAATATAATCTCTCAGTCAGATCCTTGTGAACGGTGGATTTGGAGACCCCGAATTTCTTCGCGGTCGCTCTGACAGTCGACTTGTTCTCTATTATGTAATTTGCAAGCTCGCAGGCCCTTTCCTCTATGTTCTCTCTCAAAAAACATCCCTCCCGGAATTTGTTTCCGTACAACATCCTATGAGCGGAGGGCTGTCCGTTATACCTCATAAGCTTGGCGGAGCACATTTTATATCCGGGAGGAGAGGTTTAATTTTCTTAGGAGCGCGTTTTAGGACTTGGCGATTTTTAATCGTTGCCGAATGCTTCCAGGTTGGAACCTCCGGGAGTCGGTTTGTTGTCGCCGTGTTTGACAAACATCATCGTGATAAAGGCCAGAAATACGAAGACGCAGCCATAGGGAAACAGGGTGGTCATGCCGATCTTGTCCATCAGAATACCGGAAACAAGGGGCGTCAGCGTTTGTGCGGCCATGCTGGCGGTGTAATAGATGCCGGTATATTTGCCGACCTCGCCTCCTTTTGATAGCTCAACAACCATCGGATAGCTGTTCACATTAATTGTCGCCCAGCCAACACCGGCAGCGGCGAAGAGAATGTTCATAACCAAAGTCGAGCTTCCGGCCCGGATAAACGAGGCGCACAGAAATGCCGTTCCGAGGATAATGATACCGGCTAAAATAGTTTTCTTCCGGCCGACTTTTGAAGCGATTGCGCCGACAGGTATGTAAGAAAGAATGGCTGCCCCCGTGGCGATTGTCAGTGTGAAGTTGTAGTCGAGATTCAGAACGCTGCTGGCATAAACGGAATATTTGCTTGTGACAGCATTATAACCGAAGAACCAGAAAACGACGGATGTAAGGATCAAGATCAGCGAGCGTGTCTCTGCTTTTGAAAGCTTGCGTCCGCCGGAGACATCGTCCTCGGACTCCTCAAGTTTGTATTTTCGGCTCTCTTCATGCATCTCCTCAACAAACTTGGGCTCGTTAACACGTCTGAGGAAAATGAGCAGAGAGATGATCATGAGTCCGGCAATACAGGAGAAAAAGAGCTTATAGCTCATAAGAGCGTTGGTCGGGCTGCCCGTTCCGAAGAGCTTGCCTGTTACAAGGACAATAATGCCGCCCGCTGCGCCCATCAGATTAATCACCGCATTTGCCTTGCTGCGCAGGGGCTTTATCGTGACGTCCGGCATCAGTGCAACAGCGGGACTTCGGAAGGTTGCCATGGAGAGCAAAATGATGAGAAGAAGCGCCATGAAAATGATGAGCGGCGTCTTATCGGCCGCTGTCATTTCGGCGGCATAGGTCTGTCTGGCAGGAACAACATAGTTTGTATAATCGGCATTTTTAGTGCCGTCGTCCGCCGTGATGGTGATAGCGGTAAAAGCTTCCTTTGTAAATATGTCTTGTATAACAACGGTCTGCCCGTCAGGCGTAGTGATGGTCAGCCCTGCGTCATACAACGTCTCCTGTGCGCTCGGGTTCGTCGGGGCGACAGCGGCAAGGTTCTTGGCCTGCAAGCCATCCGCAAAGGAGAGCATGACAAGGAAGATTGCGGCCATAATGGTCCCGAAAACAATGAAGGGCGTTCGTCTGCCGCGCGGGCTTTTGCATTTGTCCGAAAGCACGCCGAAAAGGGGCAGCAAAAATAAGGCAAGAACATTATCCAGTCCCATAATGGCGCCAGACCAGGTCTGGGACATACCAAATTTATCAGTCAGTATTTTGGGAATGATCGTGTCGTAGGCCTGCCAGAAGGCGCTGATAAGGAAAAAAACAAATCCAACGAAGATGATGCGTTTATTATTCAGCTTCATACCATCACTCTCTCTATCCATTATTTAATTGCCAAATAAAGTTTATACTATATTTTCCATTGATTCAACAATAATTTGACTGTAAAAGACCAAGGATGTAAAATATACAAGAATAGGAGGTGTTCTTTTCATGAATAAGACAATCCTGAAAATGTCTCTTTACTCAGCCGGAACGGCTGTGGCGCTCGCGGGTCTGGCGATCTGCCTTGTTGCGCCCGAAAAAGCGCCCGAGAAAAAGCGTGCGCCGTTTATGGGGCGAAATTATGCGCACCGCGGACTGCATAGTATTGATAAAAGCGTCCCCGAAAATTCCCTGCCTGCCTTTGCCGACGCGGCGCTCATGGGTTACGGTATTGAATTGGACGTTCATATGACGCGCGACGGGCAGCTCGTCGTTTTCCACGATGACAATACAAAGCGCCTTTGCGGCGTGGATTTTGCTCTGGAAAAAACGGCTTGGGAAGACTTGAGCAAACTGAAGCTCTGCGAAACCGATTACGGTATCCCACTGCTTTCGGAAGTGCTGGGCGTCGTTGGAACCCAGTGCCCCGTGATTATCGAACTCAAGCGCGGCGATCATAACAGAGCGCTTTGCGAAAAAACCCATGCGCTGATGAAGAAGTATGGCGGTACTTATTGCGTCGAGAGCTTTGACCCCCGCATTGTCCGCTGGTTCCGCCGAAATGCTCCGGAGGTTTTACGGGGACAGCTTGCGTCTGATCCACGCGATATGGCAAAGGAAACAAAGAAGCTCAACGCTTTTGCCGTCGGCAACTTGCTTACTAACGTTCTTTCGAGACCCAATTTCATCGCCTATAAGCTGGGGCGCAAACCTTTACTTGTTAAACTTTCCGAAAAAATGGGAGCCATGAAGGTCGCCTGGGTTGCGCATGAGAGCTCAAAAGAGACGAAGAATGACGCCGTTATCTTTGAGTTCTACAGCCCTGAACCCAAATACAAGTAGAAAACAAGAAGCAAGCTGCGCATCGCGAGGTTCCGGTCATCATCGTTGACAAAAGCAGACGGCCGGTGCATGAAAGCAGATAAATAGGCGCAGGGGCAATGTTCAGCAACATTGCCCCTGCGCCTATTTATCTCAAAGAAAAGAACGTCAGACCGTTTTGTGAAGATCGCTTTCACTGACAATTCTTGGCTCCATTTCCTCCAACTGCTCTTTATAAAGGTTTGAATAGTTTAAGCTCCAGATAATAAGAGATTCAAAAACCGGCTGAAGAGAGTTTCCGATATCGGTCAGGGAATACTCTGTTTTAAGCGTGACACCGTGATAAGCTTTCCGATAAACAATGCCCAGTTTCTCAAGCTCACGCAGGTTTTCGGTCAGAACCTTTTTGGTGATTGAATCAATGTGATATTGCAATTCTCCAAAGCGCGTTACGCCGTTAAATAGGTAGGTAATAATAAGAAACTTCCATTTGTCTCCAAAAATTTTTCTGATAACTTCGAAGCTCGAAATCATATCCTGTTCATTATTAGTCACATTATCACCCCTAAAATACTAGATATACTGCACAAATGAAGTTACTTATAAGTGCCTACTTTACAATTAATCTATAAATGATATAGTTTTTATAGATAACAGCGTGTTCGACTTAAAATGCATCTGTCTATTATAATAGCACAGAAAGAATATCTGTCAACCGAACAGTCGGGTTAGGACATCCAAAGGGTTCTGAGTCTAGGGATGCCGAATATAAACATAACTACACACAGAAAATGATAAAAATTGCACACAAAAGCGTCAAAAATAAAACGCATTCCTAATGGCCTCAGACAGTGCGTCCGATAAAAACACGAACACAATGGGAGGTGAACACCATGTTTTCAATTATTTTAGTCTCTCATGCTGAAGTTGCGTCTTCTATGATTGACAGTGTGCAGATGGTTATGGGAGACCAAAAGCAGCTCTGCGCCTTTGAGGTTATGCCCGGTGATTCCCCCGATGAGCTCGTGAAGTTACTTGAGCAGATGCTTACCGCTGCTATGCAGAGTGGCGATGTGGTGGTCCTGAGCGATTTCTCTTTAGGCACACCTTTTAACATGCTCTGCAGTTTGATGCAGAAACATGACTTCTATCATTTGACGGGAATGAACCTCCCGATGCTGATAAACCTTCTGAAGAACCGACAGAATGGACTGTCGGTGCAGATAAGCTGCCGAGCGGCGATTGATGCCGCCCGCACACAAATATTCGATGTGATCGAATTTGTAAAGGAGTTGAGCGATTGAGTATAGTTTTAGCACGAGTGGATGAACGCTTGGTGCATGGACGGGTTATTAATGACTGGATTGCCGAGATAAAGCCTTCTTTGCTGGTGATTGCCGATGATGCGCTGGTCAATGACGAATTCATGTCAAAAATATACAGGGCTCTTCTTCCGATTTGGCTCAAGGTTGAGATTCTCTCCTGTTCTGAGGCTGCAAAATTCATAAAAAGCAGCGGATCGGAAAAAGATCGGATTTTTGTCCTTGCCAAAACGCCGCAGGCTTTTGCCATACTTGTGAAGAGCGGAATCAAAATTCCCGAAATTACACTTGCAGACAAAGCATATTTAAAAAACAAGCTCGAGGTTTCGGCGGACAACAAGCGTGCTGTAAACTGGCTGATTTCTGCCGGCGTCATGCTGTATGCGACGAATTCACCTTCGGACAGCAAAGAGCCGATACAATCATATCGTTTAGAAAGGATAAATGGATCGTGGCTATAGGAGAAACAATGGTAGTGAATAAGACGGGACTGCACGCCCGTCCTGCTGCGACATTTGCGTCCGCCGCCGCAAAATTTAAGTCAAAAATAACCATCAAAAATCTGGACACCGACAGCAAGGAGGTCAATGCTAAATCAGCTGTGTCCGTCCTGACGCTGGGCATGTCCCAAAACACAAAAATACGAATTACAGCCGACGGAGAGGACGCCGATGACGCTGTTGCAGCCCTGACCACCCTGATTGACGCTGGTTTCGGTGAATTGTAAACGCAGCTTGGAGGCTAAGCAATGATTGAATACACAGGCACCGTTGTATCGTCGGGCATGGCAATAGGAAGGGTCTTCCTGTACAAACCGTTTGTGCCCGAGATCATCAGAAGCGAAATTTTGGACAGCGAAGTGGAGCTGAACCTTACCCAGTTTGAGCAGGCCCTTGCGGCAGCGGGAAGCGAGCTTGTGAAACTGCAGGAAAAATACGCCGCGTTGAATCCTGAAAAGTGTGAAATACTCAGCGCGCATCAAGTGATGCTGGAAGATGAGGAAATCTGTGACGGCATCCGACGTGCCATCACCGAAGATCACAAGTGTGCTGCATGGGCAATTCAGCTAACCTATGATACATTCATCGACATCCTATCCGGGCTGGATGACCCGCTGATTCGGGAACGGACCGCCGATATGCAGGACGTACATAATCGTCTCCAGCGCTGTTTGCAAGGCGTTCCCGAGTCCGCACTCAACTGTCTTGCGCAACCCGGTATCCTCGTCGCAGAAGACCTGCTTCCTTCTGATGCCGTATCACTCGACGTCAAAAGTGTGCTGGGTATATTGACTGAACGGGGCGGCACAACGTCACACACCGCCATTATTGCAAAAAGCCACGGGATTCCTGCTATTCTGGGCATCAAAGATGCCTGCACGATTTTTGAAAATGGACAGGAAATTGTTCTGGATGCATTAAAGGGCGTGGTATTGGCGCAGCTGAGTGAAGAGGAAATGCGCCTGAGCAGAGACAAGCTTGCAAGCTGCCTCAAAGATAGAGAAGAAGCCGGAAACTATCTCAGGCGTGAGGCGCGGACCAAAGACGGCGTACGAATAGAAATCAAGATAAACATCGGCTCCGCCGGAGATAAAGCGCTTGAAGCGGAAAATTATACGGACGGTGTAGGGCTTTTCCGCTCAGAGTTCCTCTACATGGAAAGCAGCTGCCTTCCCAGTGAGGAGGCCCAATTTTCAGCTTACAAGAAAGTTCTTGAGGCATATGGTTCTAAGCCCGTGATTCTTAGAACGCTGGATATCGGGGGAGATAAAAAGCTGCCTTATATGGACCTGCCGACCGAAGAAAATCCTTTCCTCGGCAAACGGGCACTCAGACTTTGTTTGGAGCGGAAGGATATTTTCAAAACCCAGCTTCGCGCTGCGCTGCGGGCTTCGAACTATGGCAATCTATGGATTATGTTCCCAATGGTCGGCAGCTTGGACGATATTGAAGCGGCAATGGGCATCGTTTCCGAAGCCCGGGCAGAGCTCGACAGGGAGGGAGCCCCATACCGTTCAGATATTAAATATGGCATTATGGTCGAAATACCCGCCATTGCGCTCGTGTCGGAATTCGCAGCAGAAATGGTTGATTTTGCAAGCGTCGGCACAAACGATCTTTGTCAGTACTTAACGGCGACGGATCGCATGAATCCTGAGCTCGTCAGTTACTATCAAACCTATCATCCGGCAATGTTTAGGATTCTCCGTGAGCTCATAGGAAACTTTGCCGCCAAAGGAAAAAGCATCTCTATCTGCGGCGAAGCCGGCGGTGATCCGGCATTTGTGATTCCGCTGATCGGCTTTGGAATGAGAAGTTTCAGCATGTCTGCTTCCTCACTTGCTGCAATGAAACGCATGATTGCCCATCTGGATATGGAAACAGCCTCCCTAGCGGCTGAAAACGTATTGAAAATGTCGAGAGCACAGGAAATCAAGCAGTATCTTACGGCGCTGTCTCTTCACTTGCTCGACAGTCAGGCCGATACCAATAAAGTTTAGAAAAATGGGGTGTCTAAACAGTGTTTGAAGTCATTATAGTGACGCATGGCAATCTTGCGCAGGCGTTTTATGAAACCGCACAGCTGATTGTAGGGGAAAGAGAGCATGTCAGGACCTTTGGTCTGAACCTTGGAGACAGCGTGGACCTTTTTGCGGAAGAGGTCGCAGCGGCCATCGCAATCAGTTTATTAAAAGGAGATGTGCTTGTTCTGACCGATATGCAAGCCGGCAGTCCCTGTAATGTGACGACTGCCGCCATGATCGATCACAAATTCCGCCATATTACAGGCATCAATCTGCCAATGGTCATTGAGGTCCTAAGCAGTCAGGAATTCATGGATATTGAGGAAACCTGTGAAGCCATTCTGGAGATCGGACGCGAAGCTGTCAGAGATATAAACAAGCTCGTTGAAGGTGTTCAGGCAGAATTTAATAAAGAGGGGGAGTGATTGGGACCGGCCCGCAGAGATTGAGGCGATGGCTCAATAACGATGAACCATTTTTCTGATGATAATAGGGTCGGGGCATTGCGGATGGGCAATGGAGCACACTAGATATTCATTATACGAGGTGATTTTATGAGAGAACTTGTATTGGTCAGGATCGACGACAGACTTATTCACGGTCAAATCGCAACTCAGTGGCTGAGTGCAACCCATGGCAACCGTATTTTGATTATCGACGATCCGCTTGTTCAAAATGCCATGATGATGCGCATGTTAAAAGCGGTGGCTCCTCCCGGCATAGCCGTCGACGTCAAAACGACCGCTGAAGCGGTCGAGGAACTCAAAAAGGATACCGAAAATAAAGAAAATCTCGTTATCCTGGTCAAGGTCCCCGAGGTGCTTGAAGCCCTGATTGACAACGGTATAAAAATACCAAAAATTATTTTAGGGGGCATGGGTCTGACACCTCAGAGAAAGAGGTTCAACAAGAATGTTTCGGCAAGTCCGGACGAGGCTGAGTGTATTAAGAGAATTATAAAAAAGGGTGTGCCCATGTACTATCAGCTAGTGCCGTCCGACAAGGCCGTTAACGTTGAAAATTTATTATAGGAGGGATTATTGTGACTCTATTCCAGGCATTTCTATGCGGCATCTTCTACTACCTGAACGCCGGACCCTGGATCATAGGCGCAGGCTACTACACCTTTGGTAAACCCATTATCTTGGGTTTCATGGTCGGCCTTGTTCTGGGTGATCCGATAACCGGCACAATTGTTGGCGCAACCATTCAGCTAATCTATCTCGGCATCATGTCCACGGGCGGCTCCTATCCCGCAGACGCGGCGCTTGCAGGAATCGTCGGCACAGCGGCCGCCATCGTGAGCGGGCTATCTGCAACAGAAGCTGTTGCAATCGCGGTTCCTATTGGTCTTGCGGGAACTGTTCTCTTCCAGCTGAGAATGCTCTCTGCGGTGCCGTTCACACATCTGGCTGACAAATATGCAAAAGAAGGCAACACGAAGATGATCTGGTGGGCTAACGTTGGCTTCCCACAGATTGTTTTGGCTCTGATTTATGTTGTGCCCTGTATGCTTGCCTGTTACTACGGTGTCACCGCAATCTCCGGTCTCGTTGACGCACTGTCCAACACAAGGATACTTCCCATCCTTGGGACCATCGGCGGCATTCTGCCCGTCATCGGTATTGCAATGAACATGAAGGCAATCTTCAAGGGCGACGCAAGATACTTCTTCTTCATTGGATTTATCCTCATCGTTTATCTCAAGCTTGACCTGGTTGTCATCAGTGCGCTCGCACTCATCTTCGGCATTCTGTATGTACAACTCAAGTACTCGAACAAAGGAGGAAGCCCCACATGAGCGAACAGACTGTAGCTACCGTAAAAAGAGTTTCCAAAAAAACGCGCATTAAGTGCTTGCTCAACTGGCTGTTTTTTGCACACAGCTGCTACAACTACGAGCGTCTTCAAGGAACGGGCTTCCTGCACGCGATGACTCCCGTTATAGATGAACTCTATGACAAGGACGATATAGAAGGCAGAAGTGCCGCGCTCCAGCGCCATACGGCCTTTTTCAACACCGAAGTCCGCACCGGCAGCGCCATTGTCGGCCTGTGCGCTTCGATGGAAGAGCGCATTGCCTCCGGCGAAACAGAGCTTGCCGAAGAAGCAATGCCCTCCATCAAGTACGGCCTCATGGGACCTCTTGCCGGCATCGGCGATACCTTTATCCAGGCCATTATTTCCCCGCTGCTCATTTCCCTTGCACTCGGTCTTGCGCAGACGGGCAATGTTATGGGCCCCATCCTTTATCTGGTTGTGTTCCTCGGACTCGTCGTGTTCCTTGGGGTGTTTTGCTTTAACTTCGGTTACAAAAAGGGCGACGAAGCGATCATGAAGTTTATAGAAAGCGGTGTCATCAATAAAATTATTGAGGGCGCCGGGATCATGGGCTGCGTTGTCATGGGCGCATTGGTCGCAAAGTTTGTTACCCTCAAAACCACTGTCGCATTTGAACTGACCACCGGGACCTTTGACCTGCAGGCAAACTTCTTTGACGCGATTGTACCCTGCATACTCCCGCTGATTCTCACATTGATTGTTTATAAGAGAATGGACAAGGGCGACTCCGCACTCAAGATGCTTCTCATACTTATCGTTTCGGGCCTGGTTCTCGGTCTTATTGGCATCATTTAATGGTTTGACCGCCTCATCAGGTACGTTATGCCACCGAGGAGCGCACCTGTTCCCCGGTGGCATTTTACAACTACAGGCTTTCATATTGATCTGTTTATATGCAAAGCCTTCATTAACAAATGAACCTTCACAGACAAGGCACCCGCCGGAGCGGCGGAAAAATGTGCGCAAAGGCGCGCAGGAGGGCAATATGAAAAAACCGAACCCCTATTGCATCAATAATAATATCAACTTGACAAAGCACTTGAGTACCCCTGAAGTAATCATGGGACATGGGTCGATCGGAACACTCGGAAATCTTGCAGATGCAAGACTCGCAATTGTACTGGACACCTATCTGCTCGAGTCTGAATTCTTTGCCAATCTCACGAAGAACATACTGACAAATGTTGAATACAGCGTCATCTGCGACGTGAAGGACGAACCCTCCTATGCCGCAATCGACCCCTATATTGAGAAAATTCAAACATTTGCTCCGACACATATTGTTGCCATTGGCGGCGGCTCGACCATCGACACGGCCAAAGCCCTCTGGGCTTTCTATGAACATCCTGAATATGGTTGGGAGGATCTGGACTCGGGCAGACCACTCAAGCCCTTTACCGGAAAAGCCGCGATGATTGCTGTTCCCACTACGAGCGGGACAGGAGCGGAAGCCACAGGCGCAGCTGTCTACAAAAAATACGACGGCAGTAAGGCACTGGTGATAGACAAGTCCATCCGGCCCTCTCACGTCATTTTAGAGTTTGACCTGTTGGCCTCATTACCGCCTAAGGTGGTTGCCCAAGCAGGCGTCGACGCGCTCGCGCATGTGATCGGCGCACTGAGTGTCGAGACAATCAACCCGCTGGATAAAATGATCTGCACAGAGGTCGCCGTCAAAATACTGAAAGCGCTCCCGATCTCGTATACGACGGGAGATGCTGCCGCAAGGGATACCATGCACGTTTGCGCTTATCTTGCAGGAGATGAGATTAACAATGCGGGCGGCGGACTGGAGCACAAGCTCGATATGTTTGCCAAAGCCTATCATATACCGCACGGACAGATTATCGGAGTGTTCCTGCCATATACAATGCTGTACCTGCTGCCGGAAAATCACTATCTTGAAATCGCTGAACAGCTTGGGATTCCGGGTGAAAACGCCGAAGAAAAACAGCGCGGTCTTGTCGATATGATCTGGCAGATTTATGACATCCTTGGTATGCCGAAGACCGTCCGGGATACCGGGGTGCCGGAGCGGGCGTATCTGGACAATCTGCCAAAATACGTCGAGATGGTTGAAAAAATCGGTCACATTTACTGGATAAAGGGCTTCAAGGGCGTCGATTCCCTGAGAGAACTCTATTTACAGTCATACTATGGAATTTAGATGGAGGTCAAATTTATGAAAGTTGTTGCCATCACAGCCGAAAGAAAAACACAGGTTTTCGAGATTGACAAACCCGTGCCGACAGCCGGACAGGTCCTTATCCGTATTCATGCCTGCGCACTTTGTACCTTTGAGCAGCGCGTGTTCACGCAAATGACGAAAAAGACCCTTCCCTATGTCGGGGGGCATGAGTTTGCCGGACTGATTGAGGAACTGGGAGCGGGTGTAAGCCCAGTCGACTACCCTATCGGCGCTAAGGTCGCCGTTCGTGTGCTCCAGTCCTGCGGGACCTGTTATTATTGCAGGCACGGGCAGGAAAATCTCTGCACAAAAGCGTATGCCAAATCCTCTGCGGCGGCCGGAACTCTCACCCCGAATGGACTGGGCGAATATATTGCCGTCAACATTAATCAGGTCTATTTTCTGTCCGATGATACACCCTATGAGCAGGCCGTATTTGTGGAGCCTTTTGCGTGTGTACTCAACAGTATTGAGCGCGGGCAGATCGAACTTGGGGACGATGTCGTCGTTATCGGTGGCGGAATTATGGGCGTTCTGCATGTCATTGCAGCCAAAATGTCCGGTGCACGCGTTATACTGAGTGAGCCCGACCCTCAAAGAGGGGAGATGGCCAAAAAATACGGTGCGGATATCGTCTTGAACCCCAAGGAAGTGGACGTTGTCGCAAAGGTTAAGGAGATTACCGGCGGAGAGGGCGCCAATGTTGTCTTTAATACGACGCCGATTGCCGCAATTGCCGCTCAGGCCGTCGCCATGACCGCGCAAATGGGCAGATGTATTTTCTACAGTTCTATCCATCCGGACAATCCCATTGAGATCAGCCCGAACGGCATTCATAACACCGAGGTCATTATCACCGGATCCAAGAGCCCGAGCATCAAGTCGTTTGATACCTCCGCGCGAATACTTTCAAAGGGCATCGTTGACCTCACGCCGCTGCTGACAGAAAGCTATGAAAAGCAGGACGCGGATACGGCTTTTGAGCGCGCCTGCTCGATGGACACCTACCGTGTCATGATCAAATTTTAATTGAGTCGGAGAAAGACTGCGAAAGGAGTTCCATATGTTAGTTTCAATGATTGACCTGATGAAGAAAGCGCGTGAAGAGGGCTACTGCGTGCCTGCGCCCGCTGTGGAAAACGAACACAGCGTCCGTGCCTGTATAGAAGCAGCCGAGCAGGCGCATTCACCCGTCATTATGATTTCCCTGTTTAAGGTCAACCCCGATATCACTACCTTTGGACATCTCGTTCAGGAGATGGCTATGAAGGCCAAGGTCCCGGTGGCTATGTGCCAGGACCATGGCGCTTCCTTCGAGGAAGCTGTCTGGGCGATCCGCGCGGGCTTCACAGACGTTATGGCCGACCGGTCGACCCTGTCGTTTGAAGAAAACGTGGCGCAGGTCAAAGAAATTGTCAGGGTTGCGCATGCCGTCGGTGTCGGCGTCGAAGCGGAGCTCGGACATGTCGGACTTGCCACAAACTATGAGCACGATGGATACCATGGCCTTACCGTGCCGGAGGAAGCGGTGCGTTTCGTCGCGGAAACGGGCATTGATGCGCTGGCCGTTGCGATCGGTACCGCGCATGGTACTTACAAGGGCGTTCCAGAACTGCGCTTTGAGCTGCTTAAGGAGCTCCGCAGCAAAATCAGTGTTCCGCTGGTACTGCACGGCGGTTCCGGCACAGGCGACGAGAATCTGCGCAGGGCAGGCGCGGAGGGCATCTGTAAGCTCAATATTTCAAATGACCTCAAAAAAGGCGCGATTTCGGCATTAACCTCACAGGAAGATCTGATGGGTATGGGTGCCTATAGAATGTATGCCAAGCTTGCCGAGGGATACAGAAACACACTTTTACATTATATAAATGTATGCGGTTCCGCGAATAAGGCCTGATTCAGGGCTGGCTCTCAAAATGCGCCCCTCGCACTTGTCGGATAGCTTATCTCCTCATTGAATATCGGATCCATGCTTACTCCCCAAAAGATATAGAGAGTGCACAGCCCGCTTGGAGCGGGGGATTTTCCCCCGCTCCGTTTTTATGTTTTCAGCGTCATACCGTGTCGAAACATAGCTTAAAAGCATAGAGACGCTATGCCTTACTCATACGCAGACGTCTCAAACATACCATCAAGTTCAGGGGCACTTGTATGGTAATTGAGCAACAAAACCAAAAGGAGAAAATTGTGCAGATTCCACAAATTAATGCCTTTGTTTACGGGAATCCTTAATAAATATTGACACTACGTTGTTTGAAGTGTTAATATTTAACTGTGCTCGAGCACGGCCCGCTTTACGGGGCTCATATTGAGATCACATATTACACATTATTCTGAGGTTGCCGCATGACGATTAAAGAAATTGCTGTTTTGGCCGGAACGAGCAGAGGGACTGTTGACCGCGTTTTGAATGGAAGAGGAAACGTCAATCCCGAGCTCACAGAAAGAATCTTGAGCATTGCTAATAAGAATAATTATCAGCCAAACAGGCTGGCGCAGGCCCTTATTAAATCGCGCAGACATATGACAATTGGCGTTGTCATTAATTCGCTTGGAAATGATTTTTTTGATGATGTTCTTCGCGGTATCCATGACAGGGCTCAAAAATACGGCAGCTACGGATTGAGCGTGGTGGTTAAGGAAATAAAAGGCTATGACGGCTTCGAGCAGATCAGTGCCATCGACGCGGTCCTTTCCTGCGACATTGATGCGCTGGCGATTATGCCGCTGGATGTGCCGGAGGTTCGAAAAAAACTCGAATCGCTCAAGATGCCGATTGTTGTCTTCAATACGGACATTCAGACAGATAAAATTGCCTTTGTTGGCTGCGACTATTATAACAGCGGCGGCCTGAGCGGCGATATTGCGAAGCTGATTCTGGGCGAAAGCGGCGGGAAAGTCGGAATTATCATAGGCAGCTTTATGATGCAGGGCCATAAACTTCGCATCGCGGGCTTTACCGATAGCGTCGCCGAGAACGATCACATTAAAATTGTTGACTGCGCCGAAAACGCGGATGACGACGGGCGCTCTTTTGTGGTCACCAAAAAACTGATTGAAGAACACCACCCAAACCTAATTTATTTTGGTGCCGCGGGTGTCAAGGGCGGGATCGAAGCTGTTCTTGAAAGCGGAGAAAGTATTAAGGTCATTACGGTGGACGAAACAGCCTCCACACGGGAATATCTTGCAAAGGGTGTCATCTCCGCGACTGTCACACAACAGCCTTATGAGCAGGGCGCGCAGACGATTAAAATTCTCCATGACTACCTTTCCAACGACAAAGCGCCCCGGGAGAAATATAATTATACCGAAAATCAGGTAAAACTCAAAAACTCGAAGTAGTCCTACAAAAAACACTTTCAAATATACTTTTGAAAGTAGTGTAATAGAAGAACAAAGATGATCAAAACTAAGGAGGAATTTCAATATGGGAAAAAGACCTGTAACACTTTGCACCTGCCAGTGGGCGGATCTTCCGTTTGATGAACTGTGTGCGCTTGCCTCAAAAATGGGCTATGACGGCCTTGAAATTGCCTGCTGGGGCAACAATCTGGATCTCGATAAGGCCTACGTAGATGACGCTTACGTTCAGTACATATTGGATACGCTCAAGGCACACAAGCTCGTCTGCCGTGCGATTGCAACCCATATCATCGGCCAGTGTGTTGGTGATGCACCCGATCCCCGCCTGAACAACTTTGCCCCCGCTGCGCTGGCTGATAAGCCGGAGGCGATAAGAGCTTGGGGCATCGAAACCATGAAAAAAGCCGCCGTCGTTGCCAAAAAGCTCGGCGTCCATGTTGTTACAGGCTTTACGGGATCTCCCATCTGGAAGTATCTGTACTCCTTCCCGCAGACCACCGAGCAGATGGTGGAAGACGGTTTTAACGAGATCGTAAGGCTCTGGTCCCCCATATTGGACGAGTTTAGGAAAAACGATGTTAAATTTGCACTCGAAGTCCATCCGGGCGAGATCGCATTCGATTATTACTCCACCAAGAAACTCCTTGACAAGTTTGCCGACCGTCCGGAATTCGGCCTCAATTTTGACCCCAGCCATCTAATTTGGCAGGGCATGACCCCACACCTGTTCCTGTCCGACTTCCGTGATCGTGTTTATCATGTCCACATGAAAGATGCGGCAGTAACTCTGGACGGACGCACGGGCCTTCTCGGTTCCCACATCGACTTTGGCAGTATGAAGCGCGGCTGGAACTTCCGCAGCCTTGGCCATGGTAATGTCAATTTTGAGGAAATAATCCGGGTCCTCAATGACATGAGCTATGACGGACCGCTCTCCGTTGAGTGGGAAGACAGCGGTATGGATCGTATTGACGGCGCGACAGAAGCCTGTGCCTTCGTCAAGAAAACAGACTTCAAGGCGTCCGACTTCAAATTCGACGACGCTATTGCAAACTAAGGAGGCGCAACATGGCAAAACAAATTCGTTACGGAATGGTTGGCGGCGACCTTCACGCCTTTATCGGCGAAGTACACCGCAAGGCGATTAACTTTGACACGCGTGCGCAGCTCGTCGCAGGCTGCTTCAGCAACATTCCCGAGTACAATGCCGAAACCGCTGAGGCTTACTGCGTCGATCAATCCCGCGTTTACAGCGACTATAAGGAAATGGCCGCACAGGAATCCGCAAGAGAAGACGGCGTCGACTTCGTGTCAATTGCAACGCCGAACTTTCTCCACTATGAGGTGGCAAAGGAATTTCTGCTTCACGGCATCAATGTCGTCTGCGAAAAACCCCTCTGCTTCGAGATCGAGCAGGGCGAGGAGCTTGTCCGGCTTGCACAGGAAAAAGGACTGCTCTTCGGCATGACCTATACCTACACCGGCTATACCATGACAAAGGTCATGAAAGAGATGATTGCCGAGGGAAAAATCGGAAAGATCGCCTCTGTCAATGCCGAGTATGCTCAGGATTGGCTCATTAACGAGTTGGCCCCGGTTGAAGGTGCGCAGGAAAACCTCTCCGTATGGCGCAAGGACCCGAAATATTCGGGCATCTCCAACTGCGTTGGTGATATCGGAACACACATTGAAAACTATGTCCACTATGTCACAGGTCTTAAGATTAAGCGTCTGCTTGCAACAACAAATGCTTACGGCCACGCACTTGATCTCAATGCCAACATCATTGTTGAGTACGAAAACGGCATTAACGGCGCTTATTGGTGCTCCCAGATAGCAATGGGCCATCTAAACGGACTTGTCGTCCGCGTTTTCGGTGAACTCGGCTCCTTGGAGTGGCAGCAGGAACATCCCGATTATCTGCGCTATACACCAAAGGGCGGCGCTCCTCAAATTCTCTCCCGCGGCGACGGTTATATTAAAGAGAAAGCCGGAGCTTCCAGTCGCATCCCAGTCGGCCATCCGGAGGGCCTTTATATTGCCTTTGCAAACATCTACAGAAACTTTATCAGCGCGCTGATCGACAAGAAGAACGGCAAAGATGTATCCTGTGCCGACTTCCCGAAGGTTGAGGACGGCCTTGCCGGTGTCCGCTTCATTCACGCGGTGGTGAACAGTGCTAAAAATAACTCTGTCTGGGTGGAACTATAAAGGATGACGGTCCGAAAGGACTTCATTATAGTCAGAAAATTTTTATAGGAGGAACTCATTGATGAAAAAGACTCTTGCATTGCTTCTGGCACTCGCTCTTGTTCTGAGTCTGGCCGCTTGCGGCGGAGCCAAGACAGAACCATCAGCATCGCCCGCAGCATCCACAGAACCTGCAGCAGCAGCGAAGAACCTCGTCATTCTCGTTCCCAACGCAGACCACGGCTGGACAGGCGCCGTTATGACCTATGCCCAGGAAAAGGCTGATGAAATTACCGCAGCCGGAACCTACAACGCAAAGGTTATCACCTCGACCGATCCCGCAAACCAGATTTCGCAGATTGAAGACCTCATCGAGAACAAGTCCGCGGACGCAGTCGTTATCCTCCCGCAGGACAACACGCTTGAAGCGACCATGAAGAAGCTTGCCGATAGCGGCATACCTTTCGTTATGTTTGACCGTGTTATTGACTCCGTCTCCAGCGCTGCTGTAGCAAGCGTCAAGGGCGACAACGAAGGCATCGGCATCGCGACCGCAGAGCGCTTCATTGCAAACGGCATGAAGCCCGGCGACAAGATTCTCATTATGCCCGGCGACAACTCCTCCGTCCCCGAAATGAGAAACAAGGGCTTCTTTGACACCCTTCTCGCAAACGGATGGACCCAGGATCAGATTGATGCTATCAAGTCAACCGCTTACACCGGCTGGAGCCGCAGTGAAGGCAAAAAGCTCTTTACCGAGTGGCTTGAAACCTCTACCGTTGACGAAATTACCGCCACCAAGTGGATCTTCACCCACGACGACGAAATCGCAATGGGCATCCTCGAAGCACTGAAGAGCTCCGACATCGACGAAGCCAAGAAGGAAGCCTTCCTCAACGCAGGCGTCAACCTCGGCACCTCCTCCGGCCTCAACGAGATGTACAGTGTCCTCAAGGGCACCCATCAGAAGGACTACACTGCTGAAGTAGCAAAGCTTGCTGATCTCTTCTCCGTAACATATGACCCCGGCATGATCAAGATTGCCATTCAGGACATGGTTGACCATCTCGACGGCAAAGAAGTCGCTCAGGATCACGTTGTTCCCGTCTCTGTTGTCGACGCGAAGAACGTCAATGAGTTCCAGGGCTTCGGCGACGCAGTATCCAAGTAATTTGACTAAACATATATCCGCGGGAGCTTAGCTCCCGCGGATATAGAGATAATCCGTTAAGGAGGAGATCCGGCAGTGGAAATGCTGAAAATGACTGACATCTCCAAATCGTTTTTCGGCGTTCCCGTCCTGAAGCATGTCAGCTTCAGCGTCGAACAGGGCGAAGTCCATGCGCTGCTTGGCGAAAACGGAGCGGGAAAATCTACGCTGATGAATATTTTGGCAGGAGTCTATACGAGAGACTCCGGAACAGTCGTGTTTGACGGCGAAAAGCTGGAGCATACGACAGTAAAATCTTCCGATGCCGCGGGCATAGCGTTCGTCCATCAGGAACTGAATCTGTTCAATGATCTCAGAGTATTCGAGAATATTTTTCTTCGAAAAGAAATAACGACAAAGGCCGGCATGCTAAACAAAAAGGCCATGATACTAAAGACGAGAGAACTGTTTGACAGCCTTGGCGTTGATATTGAACCAACGGCCATGGTTTCCGAACTTGAGACCGGGAAAAAGCAGCTTCTTGAAATAGCGAAGGCCCTTTACGCAAGTGCGAAGCTGTTTATTCTTGACGAGCCGACAACAGCACTGAACAATGAGGAAATTAACCACCTGTTTACCATCATCCGCAGGCTCAAAGAACAGGGCAAATCCTTCGTGTTCATTTCTCACAAGATGACAGAGATATTCACCATTGCAGATCGCTATACGGTTCTGCGAAACGGCGAATTTATAAATACAGGCAACATCTCGGAGACAACGCCGAAGGACATTACCAAGATGATGGTCGGCAGCAAGTATTGCGAACAGGAAGCTTATGAGACCCGTGAATGCGGTGCGCCTGTTCTCGAACTGAACAACCTTTCGGGGCACGGTTTTTCCGATGTCAACCTCACAATTCAAAAGGGGGAAGTTGTAGGATTTACAGGACTGGTCGGTGCGGGTGTCAGTGAAATGTTCCAGACGATTTTCGGGGTCCTGCCCATCACCGGGGGCGTACTCAGAATCAGAAGCTGTGCCATTGCGGCCAATTCCGTTCACAAAGCAATGAAGAACAGAGTTTCTATGATCCCCTCGAACCGAAAAGAAAATTCGATTGTTCCCGACTTTTCTTTGCTTGAGAACAGCTACATATCCGAGCATACGCTCTCCAGCAGATTCCAGCACATATTCAGCCGAAAAGAAAAAAGACGCTTCAGAAGACTTGGAGAGACGCTCAATATCAAGTCTAATTCAACCTCCGACATGATTACGTCACTGTCGGGCGGTAATCAACAGAAGGTTATCCTAGCCCGCTGGCTGAACACAAAAGCAGACATCCTGCTGATGGATAACCCCACGCAGGGAATTGATGTTGGTGCAAAGGCAGAAATATACAAGCTCATTAACCAACTGGCGAAAGAGGGCAAGACCATACTGGTCAATACCCTCGAAATACCCGAACTCCAGCAGGTCGCGGACCGTTGCGTCGTATTCTATCACGGTCATCTGCAGACGATACTAAGCCGTGAAGAGATGTCGGAGGAAAACGTAATGCTGTGGGCAACAAACGCGATCAATTCTTCGGAGGTGGCCAAAACACATGAATGAGACCAGAGTAAAGCTAAAAACCGGCAATTCAATTACAAAAACACTTGGCAACTATAGCTTCATACTTATTTTCCTGGTGATATTTTTTGCATTTCTGCTGATTAACGGCGGGGCAACCACTTGGAGCGGCGTTATGAATATCCTGCGCCACTCGGCAGTTGTCGGTGTCCTCTCCTTCGGTATGGGCCTTGTCATTATAACAGGAGGCATTGATCTTTCTGTTGGCTCTATGCTTTCTTTGATCGGCGGTCTTTCCGTTGTTGTGTTTAACGCAACGAACAGCCCCATCATCACGCTCTTTTTTGCATTGGGAGCCGGAATACTCTGCGGACTTATAAACGGTGTGTTTGTCGGTATTGCGCAGATGCCTGCTTTTATCGTCACGCTGTCCACAATGCTAATTTATCGATCAATTGCGCAATACTATCTTAGAACGATGGGCCTGTCCATTTATAACATGGAAGGAACACTTTCCAGTTACGATGCGTTTTATGGATTTGGCCAGGCAAAATGGCTGACCGTTCCGGTTGTGGGTGTTGTCTTGATCGCTGTGACGGCGATCATGGTCTATGTATCGACAATGACGAAATTCGGGAAAACTGTCTTTGCGGTCGGCTCGAACGAAAAGGCTGCACAGCTGGCCGGTATCAACGTTAAGAGAACCCGGGTACTTGTCTTTGTCATAACGGGACTGCTCTGCGGGCTGAGCTCTTTCCTGTGGCTGGGCATGAACGGTTCTGTTGATCCCGCTACGATCGGCAAGAGCTATGAAATGTATGCAATCGCGGCAGTTGTTATCGGCGGCGTGAGCATGAGTGGCGGTAAGGGACGTCTGCTGGGTGTGCTGTTCGGCGCAATGAGTTACACTATTATCGACAAAATTATCGCTTCTCTGGGATTTGATGCGCTCATCAACGATACAATCAAGGGCTCGATTCTGCTGATTGCCGTATTCGCTCAGATTGTTGTCCCAGCCATCCGTGAAAAAGTAAGGAAGCCAAAATCAATCTAAAGCGGCGTAAAGACGCAAATTTAAATGGAGATGTGCATATGAAAAAATACGATGAAATCAAATCAATACCTTATGAGGGTAAAAACAGCCGTGAACCCTTCGCGTTTAAATACTACAATCCCGACGAAGTGGTTGGCGGAAAAACCATGAAAGAGCATTTGAAGTTTGCAATGAGCTACTGGCACACCATCGATGCCGAAGGCGTTGACATGTTTGGTGGTCCGTCCATGGACAAAAAGTTCGGTAAGACCGATCCGATGGAAATGTATAAAGCAAAGGCCGACTTCGCGTTTGAACTGATGGATAAGCTCGGAATCGAGTATTACTGCTTCCACGACGCGGATGTTGCGCCTGAAGGCAAGACCGTAAAGGAGAGCATTGAAAATTTCAAGCTCATGGTCGACTATATTTATGAGCTCCAGAAAAAGCACAATAAAAAGCTCCTCTGGGCAACAGCCAACAACTTCGGAGACAAGAAGTTCATGGCGGGCGCAGCAACCTCCTGCAGTGCCGATGTTTTTGCTGTCGCGGCTGCAAAGGTCAAATCCTGCATTGATGCAACCATCAAGCTCGGGGGCATGGGCTATGTCTTCTGGGGCGGACGAGAAGGCTATGAAACGCTTTTGAACACCAATGTCGAACTTGAGCTCGACAATATGGCCAGATTCCTCACCATGGCCCGAGACTATGGCCGTAAGAACGGCTTTAAGGGCGACTTCTATATTGAGCCGAAACCGAAGGAACCGACCAAGCACCAGTATGATTTTGACGCAGCAACCTGCCTGAACTTCCTGCGTAAGTACAATTTAACCGAAGACTTCAAAATGAATATCGAGGCCAACCATGCGACGCTTGCCGGCCACACCTTCCAGCATGAGCTTCGTATGTCCACCGTTAACGGCGCATTTGGCTCCATCGATGCAAACCAGGGTGATATGCTCCTCGGTTGGGATACCGACCAATTCCCGACTAATGTGTATGACACGACACTGTGTATGTATGAGGTGCTCAAAGCCGGCGGCTTCACTAACGGCGGGCTGAACTTTGACGCAAAGACCCGCCGCCCCTCCAACACGCTCGAAGATATTTTGCTTGCTTATATCGCTGGTATGGATTCCTTTGCGCTTGGCCTGCGTACTGCACTCAACGTTATTGAGGATGGCAGAATTGATTCCTTTGTTGAAAACCGTTACCGCAGCTACAAGGAAGGCATCGGCCAGAAGATTGTCGCAGGGAAAACCTCCTTTGAGGAGTTGTCCGACTATGCCATGAGCCTTAACGAAATTTCGGTTGAAAGCGGCAGACAGGAATACCTGGAAACTGTTCTCAACAACGTGCTCTTTGGATAACAAGCAGGCTTAAAACGGGATAAAACGGCATATCGCCTTAGGCGTGTGCCGTTTTTTTCGAGCGTTGATCCGGCAAATTTTGAATTGGCGGAGATGTGAAATGAAAGTTAAAATCAGAGGCAGTTTTCTCGTGCTAATTGTCCTGTTGTTCGCGTCCTTTCTTCTTTATGGAACCTATTTTAACGGTTTCGGGACGAATGCGCAGACAACGATGAAGTTCTTCAGCATCACCGAGACACAGCTTGGTGTCATTCTGACCGTGCAGTCGGTCGGATGTATCCTGATTTCAATTTTTCTCGCGCTCTACGGCGAGCGTTTCAATAAGCTCCGCGGTGTGACAATCGGACTTTTGCTCATGGGGATTGCCGCGCTGCTGATCGGCACAATGACGCTTTACTGTGAGCCGGGCAGCGGGTATCTGCTGATGCTGGTCTTCTCGCTCATTGCGGGCGTTGGGTTTATTATGATTGATTTATTGATGAATGGTGTGATTGCGGACATTTATCCCGACCGTAAAAATACGCTTTTGCCCTTTGTCCACGCATTCTACGGTGTGGGCGCCATGCTCGCCCCCTTATATGTCACGGCTCTCATCAATCCGGAGCTGTCGGAAACTTTCGCCCTGCCTTACCGGTTCTTGGGTATTGCTGCTGTGGCTGTGCTCATAGTCCTCTTTATCGTCGGAAGAAAACTGATGCCGCAGACGCCCTACGCGGATATGCAGCTGATGCAACAGCGCGCCAAGAACAATCCGGCGGAAGTGTTTCGTGACCCCAAGGCCTGGCTGTTTCTCTTGGCGGGTGTGTTTTACCTCATTTTTCAAAACGGGCTGTCCTCATGGCTGCCTAGCTTTTGCTCGGAGCAGCTGTCTCTGGAGGCGGGCAGCGCAGGCATAATGCTGACGGTCTATTTTGCCGGAGCATTGACTATGCGCTTTCTCTCACCGCTCATCTACAAAAAGATTCCTGTTGCGAAGTTCTACATTCTGTCAATTCTGATTTCTGCCGTTGACTTTACACTGTGTTTTCTGCTTACTCCGGCAAAACCGCTGATGATGGCCATGGTGGTAATGGGGGGGCTGCTTCAGGGGGCTGCCGTCCCGGCACTTGTCATTCTTTCCTGCGATGCCTTTCCACAGCGTACGGCCTCGGCTTCAGCGATTGTTGTACTGTCGGTTTCAATTGCCACCTTTATCGGCCCTGTAGTTATGGGCAGAATGATCGAGAGTCTGGGCTTCACGTTCCCTATGCTTGTCGCTACAGCTTGTTTGCTTGTCTCGGTGCTTTTCGTGGTTCTTGCAACCAAAAAGCGCCAGATGGCTTAATTCGTGCTGCAAAACCGACTCCTATTCGGAATCGGCTTTTGATGGCAGGCTATTTTTTCTCTGTTGCAGGGGCTCCAAATAGGGCAAATCCTGAATAATGTTGGAAACACCGTCAAAAACAGCACTTGAAATTTGACAAATTAAATGAGTAATGTTATAATAATCCGATTGATAATAATATCGCTTGAAAAAACGAGGATTTCGGTCCCCGTTTTTATTTTTAGAAATTGAGGAATCGCATGACAAAAGTATTATTTTCCGACATGAGTCTTTCCCCAAAGCTGGAGCGTGCCGTTTCAACAATGGGGTTTGACTTTGCAACACCGATCCAGTCCGAGGCCATCCCCGTCATACGTACAGGCGTGGATGTTATTGCCCGCTCGCAGACCGGCACGGGTAAAACCATCGCTTTCGGCATACCCGCCATCGAGATCATTGATGCTGACGAGACAAAATCTACCATTCAGGTACTCATTCTTTGCCCGACAAGAGAGCTTGCCCTTCAGGCCGATGAAGAAATTCGTAAGCTTGCCCGCTTCAAAGATGGAATTCGGCCGGTTGCCGTTTACGGCGGCGCGCCAATCGATAAACAGTGCATTGCTCTGCGCAGAGCAAACATCGTCATCGGAACACCGGGACGCGTGATGGACCACATGCGCCGCAAGACCATCAAACTCGACTGCCTCAAAATGATTGTGCTAGACGAGGCGGACGAGATGCTCAATATGGGCTTCAAAGAGGACATCGAGACCATTCTCACGGATACCCCGGAAGATCGCCAGACCATCCTCTTTTCTGCGACTATGCCGCCTGCCATTATGAAAATTACGAGCCAATTTCAAAAAAATCCGACACTCATCGAGATTGATAAGAGTCAAGTGACAATTGAAAATATTGAGCAGAGATTTATTGACGTGCCGCACTCCAGCAAAAAAGAGGCACTCGCGATGATCCTCAAATACTATCAGCCGACGCGCGCCATCATTTTTTGCGGGACAAAAAAGATGGCAGACGAGCTGACGGAATTTTTAAACGCACGCAAAATCAATGCCGAGAGCATTCATAGCGATATAAAACAGACTCAGCGTACAGCGACGATGCAGGACTTCAAGGCCGGGAAGACGACAATCTTGATTGCAACGGATATTGCAGCCCGGGGCATTGATGTCAGCGATGTGGAATATGTCATCAATTTTGATATACCGCCCAATACGGATTACTATATCCACCGTATCGGCAGAACCGGCAGGGCCGGAAAAGACGGATGCAGTATTACCATCTGCAGCAGCAGGCGCGAGGTCAATGAAATAAGGCAGATTGCCATAGCTGTAAAATCAGAGATCAAAGAAATGGCGCTTCCGACAGCGGCAGACATTCAAGCAAAGCTCGCCAATAAAGCCAAGGAAGAAATTGAAGCGCACATCGAAGCCAAAGTCAATGCGCGCATAACGGATATCATAAACGAGCTGAGCGAAAAGGGCCACTCCCTCCAGAGCATCGCCGAGGCGGCGTTATCTCTGCATTGCAAGGATCTTTTGCAGGCGGGCGAAATGGCGGTCACTCAAATCCGACACGAAGAGGCAGGACATACCGCATCGGAAGCGCGCCGCCCGGCCGCTGAGCGCAAGGCTGCCCAACCGAAGCCCAGCGCAAAATTCCGCACCATGGACTACGCTCTTATTGTTCTGGATATCGGCTCCAGCAATCGAGTGACGGCAAACCATATTATTGGCGCCATTACCGACCGCACAGGCATCTCCGGCAGGGAAATCGGCAAGGTCGATATTGCCGCCGAGCAGAGCCTTGTGGAAGTTCCCGCCGATCGTGCCGACGAATTGGTTGAGGAAATGAAGGGCTGTAAAATTTGTGGCAGACCCACACGAACCTTCCTTCTTGCGGGTGCGCCGCTTAAACCCGGCCGACCGTCAGGTGCTGCAAGCAGGGCACAGAGTAAAACAGGCATCAACGGACGTCCGGGCGCCGAAGTGAAAAAAAGAAGGATTTAGAGCGCAGACTAGGCAGATAATCCAATCGCTAAGGGAATATGGGCCTGTGCTTGACAGGAACCCGCAGATGCGATAAATTGTTCTAGGACATAAGCAAGCTTGCTTAATAGAGCGCGCTGAAACTGTATTTCGGGGGACTTGACGGATGATTAAAACAAAGATGACAGAAGTGCTTGGAATAGAGCACCCCATCGTGCTGGGCGGCATGGCCTGGATTACGAAGGCAAAGCTCGTCGCTGCAGTGGCCAACGCCGGTGCAACCGGTATGCTCGGTGCCGGGGGCAGGGACAGCGATTGGGTGAGAAACGAGATAAGAAAAACCCGTGAATTAACAGACAGGCCCTTTGGCGTTAATATTCCGCTCGATCTTGATAAGACAAAGATGGATGCAGTCATTGCTGTTATTCTTGAGGAAAAAATCCCATTTGTCTCACTGGGTGCTGGCGATCCTCGCCCATATATTCCGCGTTTTCACGCAGCCGGCGTCAAGGTTATTTCTATTGTTCCGAACCTTAAGATTGCTAAGCGAATGGCAGAATCGGGGGCAGACCTCCTGGTCATTGAAGGCATGGAGTCTGGGGGGCATATCGGTAAACTCACAACAATGGCGCTGATGACAAACATCTTGCCTGAGATCGACACGCCCACGGCGGCAGCTGGGGGCATCGTGGACGGACGGGGACTGGCTGCAGCGCTGCTCATGGGGGCAGACGGGGTACAAATGGGGTCGCGATTCCTCCTTGCAGAGGAATGTGAGGTCTATCCTGGTAATGTACAAGCTATCATTAATGCCACGGATACCGACACCGTGACCACAGGTTGGTCGCGTGGGTCCGGTCTTCGCGGATTAAAAAGTCCGTTTTCGGATAAGTACCTCGAACTGGAAACAGGCGGAGCGCCAATGGAGCAGCTTAACAGTTTGGCAATCGGCTGCAGCCGCAGGGTTGCCGAGCAAGGCCTTGGACCGGATGGCATGAACGGCATTATCCAGGTGGGCGAGAGCCTGGTCCCTTTAAGAAGCGTGCAGTCAGCTGCCGAGATCATCCAAGAGATCATGGCAGAGGCACAGGCCATTCTCAAAAATGCGCCCCAACTGGTAACGGATTGAATAAGCCGATTTAAAACAAGGGCCGCTTTTCGTGCCCTTGTTTTTCGTATGCCTATGAGACAAGTTTGGGCTTACAACAGCTCTTTAGCGCATTGCCCATTTGACAAATCGCTGTTTTGGATTATTATTGATTTTGGCGGTACATCAAACTGCAATAGGAGCAGGGGAGACGATATAAACTTGCAAACAAAAATATCGGACAAAATAAGCTTAATGCTGACCGAACAAGGTTTCACATACTCAAACTGGCTCTACATCAACGACGATGTTCAAACCATCCTTGAAGCGGGGCTGGATGCTGATGGCCTGCAGGGCCTTGATCCGAAGCGGATCGACCTTGTGCTCAACAGCCATCACCACCTTGATCACATTCGCGGAAATGGGATCTTTTCAAACGCCAAGGTCATGATTCACAGTTTGGAAGCAAGTATTCTTAGCAATGAAAAAGAAAGCTACTATGCAAATTCACTGGATCTCTGGGGAGAACTGATGCCCGAAGGTGACATCAACAGAGCCAATGCCGAAATTCACTTCGGACCCGAGCGGGTGGTTCCTTCGCCCTTTGGCGGCATACAACCCATTTTGACCCTGCAGGACGGGCAAGAGCTGGATTTTGGCAGCGTGAAAGCACAAGTCCTGCACACGCCGGGTCATTCCGCCGGGCACTGCTGCTTCTTTTTTCCGGAGGAAGGTTTGCTTTTCAGTTCGGATATCTGTATGACAAAGGCCGGCCCTTGGTATGGTGAACATTTGGCCGATCCCGGGGAGATGATGCGCTCCATAGACAGGCTGATTGATCTTAACCCCCCGCGTCTTGTATCGAGTCACATTCATGAAGTCTTAGATAATCCCGTGCCCAGCCTCCAAGAATTCAAAAGCCGTATTATTAAGCGTGAGGAGCGAATATATAATTACCTCAGACAGCAGCCATCGGATATACACAGACTTGCCGAGGCCAATCTTGTTTATCGCGCGCATCCGACAGATTTTGTTGTGTTTTGGGAAAAGCTGATGCTTCTCAAGCACATCGACAGGCTGGAGGCCCAAGGACTCATCCATGAAGCGGAAGGCGTTTATTACTGTGCCTAAACGGCAATATTTGATACAGAGGAACTTAAATGAAAATAAAACGCGAATATCCCACGGTAACGGTCACTAGAAAGGCGCAGGCTGCGCTAGAAAACGGACACCCTTGGGTCTATGACGAAGAAGTGCTCACTTCGACGGAGGACTTTCAGAACGGCGCGCTTATTGATGTACTGAGTGATAAGGGCCGGTATCTAGGTACTGGTTTCATCAGTGAAAAATCTAAAATACGCATTCGCTTGATTTCAAGAAATGCCAACGATGTTTTTAATAAAGCTTTTTTTGAGCGCAGGCTCCGTTATGCCTGGGACTATCGGAAAACGGTGATGGCTGAGGATAGTAGGGCCTGCCGCATCATCTTCGGTGAGGCGGACGGTTTTCCGGGGCTGACGGTCGACCGCTACGGAGAGCTGCTCGTCACGCAGACGCTTTCCTATGGCATAGAGATGAGGAAAGATCTCATATTTCCACTCATTTACAAAGTGCTGACCGAGGATGGGCAGAAAATAAGCGGCATCTTCGAGCGAAATGATGTTGCGATACGGGAACTGGAGGGTTTAAGCCAGAATAAGGGCTGGTATACGATTGAGGGTCTACCACAGCCGGAAAGCACCGTGACGCTGATTGAGGAAAACGGGATACAATACGAGGTCGATGTTGAGAATGGACAGAAGACCGGATTTTTTCTTGATCAAAAATATAACCGACTTGCCGTAGCAAGATTGGCAGGCGGAAAGCGGGTGCTTGATTGCTTTACACATACCGGGTCCTTCGCGCTTAACGCGGCTCGCGGTGGAGCCGAGCGGGTCTGCGCAGTCGATGTTTCCGAGTCTGCGATCGAGATGGCGAGGAAAAACGCCGCCCGCAACGGGCTTGACGGGCGGATGGATTTTATGACGGCAGATGTACTTGACCTGCTGCCGGAGCTCGAACGAAAAGGGGAAAAGCCCTATGACTTCATTATCCTGGACCCACCTGCATTTACAAAGTCCCGCAGAACGATAGACAGCGCTCTGCGCGGCTACAAGGAAATTAACTACCGTGCCATGAAACTGCTCCCGCGGGGCGGCTATCTTGCGACCTGCTCCTGTTCTCATTTTATGAGTGACGAGCTGTTTAGAAAAATGCTGAGATCTTCTGCGCAGGATGCCGCAGTCGAACTTCGCCAGATCGAAGCGCGCCAACAGTCGCCAGACCATCCGGTGCTCTGGAATGTTCCGGAAACGGATTATCTGAAATTCTATCTATTCCAAATCGTATAAACAAAGGGGATACCGAAAAAACGGTATCCCCTAATATATTATGTAAACCTCTACGGGCAGCTGAGAATAGTGGCTCTGGCAGCAAAACTGTGTCTGTTATCCTTGTATAGATTCTTATAGACCTCAAAGCCCGTGTCGTAGACGCATTTGTTCATGCCTTTTGGCGAATAGGTTCGGTTGGACTTGATGAGCTTTTCCGCCTCGCTGATACTCCCGATAAGTCCGAGACCGACTGCCACCGTTACCGCTGCGCCGACGGCACCGACATTTTGAGGATTTTCAACCGTTTCCAGTTCTCGGCCGAGAATGTCGGACATGATCTGGCAGGTGACGGGAGACAGCGCGCCTCCGCCGACAAAGCGAATCATATCGGAGGTCTCTGTTTTAGCCTCTTGAGCCTCAAGCATCCAACGCATATGGTAACAAACGCCCTCAAGCACGGAGCGAATAAGCTGAGTTTTGCCGGTGTCAAGACCTATGTTAATGAACATGCCCCGAGCATGCGAGTCCTCAAAGGGACATCGGTTCCCGTGGAGCCAGGGCGTGAAAATGACGCCGTTACTGCCGGCGGGTATCTGAGAGACGACATGCATCATATAGTCGTATAGGCTCTTGTAGACTGCCTCCTGCGAATCCAAAACATGTTTTTTTTCAAGGTAAATGCCGATTTCGTCGAGGGCCAGATGGTCTTTGACCCACTCCAGGCATTTTCCAGCTGTTTCAAGCTCTGCAAAATAGTTATAAAACCCGGGGTTTGCGCCGACGACAGCCGCAATTTTCGCAGAGACATCCACCATTGGCCGATCAACAACGGTGGATACCCAACCGGAGGTACCACAGTAAATATGCGTGGCGTGCAGTTTTGTTGCCCCCGCGCCGACGCCGATGAGGGAGGCGTCGCCGCCCCCGCCGAATACAGGTGTACCTGCCGCTAGACCCATAGCCTCTGCTGCGTCAGCTGTTAAGCCGCCGGCACACTCGGTTGAACGAATAATTTGCGGTAAATGCTCATATCGCACCTTGAACATTTCGCACATGCTTTTGCTGAAACACGCATGGCCCTTACGTATGTCGTATAGCATCGTTGAAAAGGCGGAGTCCGCCGTCATCACAAATTCACCGCAGCAACGATGAATCAAGTATTCCTTGACATCCAGCCAGTAGCGGACCTTCTCGAACAACTCCGGCTCATTTTTTTCAACCCACTTATATTTCCAAACCGTGTCCTTGACGCTTGCCGCGACGGCTTTGGTAATAATAAGAGATTTCAGAAGCTTGAAAACGTTGCAGCCATCGAGGGTCAGCCCGTGAGAAAGACCAGCCTTAAGCTCGCTCACGGCGCGCTGGTCCATATAGCTCATTGCAGGGCGGACAGATCTACCGTTTTCGTCGACAAGAACTAAGCCCTGCATCTGTGAACAGAAGGAAAGACCGGAGATAGCCTCGGCCGGAATGGCGGACTGTGCCAGAACCAGCTTAGTTGTTTGACAAAGCGCCAGCCACCAGTCCTCGGGATTTTGCTCAGCACCTCCGTTTGAGAGCACCTTCAGCGGATAACTGTCGCTTGCGCTGGCGAGGAGCCCAATTTCGGAATTGATGTAGTACAGGCAGGTTTTGACCGCAGTCGTACCTACGTCGTAAGCAAGAACATAAGCTCCGTCCTTCACAACAAGTCCTCCCACTGCAATTTACTTTATTACCTATGATTTTGAAAGGCTGACCGTATAAATTTCATTGTCTGCTCGACGACGAATTCGTCCCTTTGCAAAATGTCGCTGCTGACATAAGTTTTGAAGCGCTCAATGTAGTAGTCGCAGGTGTAGGAAAACTGAAGGGACATAAAAATATTGTCAAGGATAAATGCAAACATACGCGCATCGCAGTCGGGTCTGACAACGCCGTCCGCTTTTGCACGTTCAATCAACTGCGCATAGAGCGTTGCTGTGAAGGATTCCAGCCAGTCAACTTCCTGAGATACAAGGTTCGGACTGCCATGTGCCGTCATCTCGTTATAAAGCCGGATAAGACTGACATTTTCTCTGGAATGGTGCTGAACCGTACGCAAGACCCTTTCGACCTTGAGGAAGACATCTTCCTCTCCGTCCGCCAAGGATTTAAGTTCCTTTTTCATCTCCGTTGAACCAAATTTGACAGTTGAAATGAAAAGGTCCTCCTTGCTGTCAAAGTACTTAAAGAGACTGCCCACACTAATTTCCGCTGCTCTTGCTACACGGTTTGTGTTGGCGTGTTCAAAACCATATTCTGCAAACTCTTTTATAGCTGCCTTCAGAATGCGCAATTGCTTTTCCTCAGGTATCCGTAAAAATAAATCTGTAATTTTAATCACCTCATTAATATGATGAGTGGTTGCTCACTATAACTAATATTATCAGATATTTATAGAATTGCAATCGCTAATTTGCAGCATGCAGCATAAAACTTTTAATTAAATAGGGCGTTCTCTTGAATGAACAGGCGTAAATAAGGTTGTAAAACAGATTTGTCGTTGACAATTAAAGGTGATATGCTATACTGATATTGAAAGTGAGTGACAGCTCACTTTCAATATCAGACTAAATGCCTGGAGGACTGTTTATGGACACTCGTTTTGCAATTTCCGAATATCCCGATGCGGCAGAAGTCAGCGCGGCACTCGACGCGCTTATTAAAAAGCCTATTTATAGTATAAGCAAAGACGTTCTGGAGCGCTACGAAAAGGACTATTTCGAAGCAAAATGTGCCAAGTCCAAGGAAATGATCGGCAAGGCGCAGGAAATTATACCCGGCGGTGTTCAACACAATTTAGCCTTTAATTATCCGTTCCCACTTGTATTTACAAAGGCAGAGGGCGCCTATCTCTATGATATTGACGGAAATAGGTACTTTGATTTTCTGCAGGCCGGCGGTCCAACCGTCCTTGGCAGTAATCCGCCTGCTGTACGTGAAAAGGTCATTGAACTATTAAATGACTGTGGCCCGTCTACGGGCTTGTTCCATGAATATGAATATAAGCTTGCGGAGAAGATTTCTCAGTCTATGCCCTCGGTCGAGATGTTCCGTATGCTCGGTTCCGGCACGGAGGGCTGTATGGCGGCGATTCGTGTGGCACGGCTTGCGACCAAAAAGAAAAATATCATTAAAATGGGCGGTGCTTATCACGGGTGGAGTGACCAACTGGCCTATGGTATTCGTATTCCCGGCTCAAAATGGACGCAGGCACACGGCGTGCCCCACTTTGTGTTCAGAGATACACAGGAGTTCTTCCCGAACGATCTAAACGACCTTGAGCGGAAGTTGAAGATGAATCAGCTTAGTGGCGGCACGGCGGCCGTGATGATTGAGCCAGTCGGTCCGGAAAGCGGAACACGTCCCCTTGATAAGGATTTTAACAAGGGTGTGCAGCAACTCTGCCGTAAATACGATGCGCTGCTGATTTTTGACGAAGTCGTAACGGCTTTCAGAATGGGTATGGCGGGTGCGCAGGGCTATTTTGGCGTTGAACCCGACCTGACGGTCTTCGGAAAAGTTGTTGCGGGCGGCTATCCCGGTGCGGGTGGCCTTGGTGGAAAAAAGGAATATATGCAGTATCTCTGTGCAGGCATCGGAGGCAAGAGCAAGAAAGCCCTCATCGGTGGAACGATGGCGGCAACACCCTTAAGCTGTGTTGCCGGATACTACACACTTTGTGAGATCGAGCGCACAAATGCCGCACAGGTCGCAGGTCAGATGGGCGACAGGATGACTAAGGGCTTGCAGGCGCTCATCCAAAAGCATAAGCTCCCCTTTGTTGCTTTTAATCAGGGTTCCATCTGCCATCTTGAGACAGTCGGTACCATGCACTTTGCAATCAACTGGTCGAAGCCGTGGACCATCCCAGAGGTCATGAAGCAGACCTCCGTCCGCAAAACGGAGATGGAGCACATGGGCGCGGCCTATATGGCCGAAGGGCTGGTGACACTTGCGGGCAGCAGGCTTTATACAAGCGCTGCCTACACAGAAGAGATGATAGACGAGGCGCTTTCGGCCTTCGACCGCGTGTTTGCACATGTGTCGGAGAAAGCCTGAGCAAAACGGAGGAGCAGGAAATGGAAGAGCTTGTAGCCAAAATACGCGTCATTCAGGCGGGTCTTGACCTAATAAAAAAAGGTCTGATCGCGCGTACCTGGGGCAACGTGAGCTGCCGCATCGATGCGCAGACCTTTGCTGTCACGCCCAGCGGGCGCGCCTATGAGAGCCTGACGCCGTCGGATGTTGTTATCTGCAAGATTGAAGATGGATCCTATTCAGGTTCAATCAAGCCCTCCTCCGAAAGGGGCGTCCATGCATTAATTTATAGGGAATACCCAAAGGCAAACTTCGTTATTCATACACACCAGACCCTTGCTTCCGCCGTTAGCGTGATGGGACGATCAGAGATTCCACGGGGCTTTTCATCTGATGGAGAACCTGTTCCGATTGCGGGCTACGGGCTGCCGAGCACAAAGAAGCTTTGCAGGGAAGTGGGTCTGGCGCTTGCAAAAACGAAGGGAAAAGCGATAATCATGGCGCATCACGGAGCAGTTTGCTTTGGTGATGACTGTCAAGAGGCTTTTGAAGTTGCTTCTGCGCTTGAAGAACTCAGTGGGTCATACATTGCTGCCGTTTTTGAGGAAATGAGCGGCGAGAAACTGGATACCGAACAGGATATTTATGATGATTTTTGTAAAAGGCAGGGCGCCGTTTTTTCGGATATTGCACAGACTCTCGGTTCGAGCAGACGTGAAGGAAATGGTTTCATTCTGAAATTGAATGACACCGAGACTTATATTCTGCCGTCACAGGTCCTGACGGCACAGGAAGCACGGATACATGCCGAAATATATAAACAAAGACCGGATGTTTCTCATATTCTGTCTTCGGACAGCGGGCCGCTGGTTGCTGCCGCTTCGTCTAAAACTGCGCTAATTGCTATGCTGGATGACTTTGCTCAGATTGCCGGCAGGCGTGTCATGTGTGCGGAATCTGATTCGGCTGAAAACGTCGTCAAAGCACTCGGGAAGCACGCGGGGGTCCTTATCCAGGGACACGGCGCGCTCTGCTGCGCTGCGACGGAATCCGATGCCCACGCCGTGAGGCTGGTGATGGAAAAGAACGCCTGTGCGCAGATTGCAGCAAGTCTGACCGGAAAACCGCGGCCCCTGGCACTGATGGACTGCCTGGTTATGAGGGCCATTTATAAACAGAGTTATTCAAAGAAACAATAACCGGATGCGCTTGAAGCAATGAAAGAAGCACCCGCTCTGATTTCTGAACAAGTCCAGTAAAAACGGACATTGCCGAAAAGCGACCTCCTATCGTAAAATAAAAACGATAGGAGGTTTTGCTATGTCAAGACGATATACGCACATAAAAGAAATAGAAGACGAGATATTTGC
>Ga0074193_1000261_pt1 | contig 96186 bp, 92 predicted proteins | sample EPASupsiteHSE605_FD_64523 | JGI IMG/M metagenome (GOLD analysis project Ga0074193, IMG submission 64523) | Bioremediated contaminated groundwater from EPA Superfund site, New Mexico - Sample HSE6-05 | ecosystem: Environmental > Aquatic > Deep subsurface > Groundwater > Contaminated ... | reverse complement strand
CTATTTGAGATAGTGTCAAATCCAACTCTAGTAAAAGGTTTGAGTAGCCGTTTTGTCAGCAAATTGGAGGAATTGGCTTCTATTGTTTTTGCATTGATGGAAATGGCAACGTCTATGCCTGTGGAAACTCTTGTGCAAGAGGTTATGAACCGGACTGGTTATCTGGAAGAGCTGGAGAGCGAACACACAGTACAGGCACAGGGCAGAATAGACAACTTGCAGGAACTTATAAGCGTAGCTAAGGAGTTTGCTGCTTCAGAAGAAGAAAATAGCCTGGAAAATTTCCTCGGCCATGTTGCGTTGGTAGCAGATATCGATGATGCTCACATTGATGGTGATGCGTTAACTTTGATGACCTTACATTCGTCAAAAGGACTGGAGTTCCCAATAGTCTTCCTGGCTGGTTTGGAAGAAGGTATGTTCCCACATCAACGTACATTGATGGATGAGGAAGAAATAGAAGAGGAACGCCGCCTTTGTTACGTAGGCATTACCAGGGCAGAAAAGCACCTGTTCCTGACGGGCGCCAGGATGAGAATGGTCTTCGGCCATACAGTTATGTACCCGCCATCCAGGTTCTTGAAAGAAATTCCTCGTGCACTTCTGACAGTGAAGAAAAAAGAAGTTGAGCAGCGAGTTTTGCATGATACTGGTAACAGGAAACAAGAAAAAGTCGGTGAAATGAATTGGCTGATAAAACCTACGAAAAGTTTTGTGCCAACGAGTGCAAGCGGACAAGGAATTGCCAAATTTATTGTTGGTGACAAGGTTACGCATGCTAAATGGGGCTTGGGTACGATTGTCAGTGCCAAGGATAATACTGATGGGCAGGAAGTCAAAGTCGCTTTTGCCGGTGAGGGCGTGCGTAGTCTTTTGACGAAATTTGCTGTATTGAAGAAAGTTTAATGGCAAAGAGCAGAGGGGAGCATTTCGGATGGATGATTTATCTAAAGCGCAGGCCGCGAAAAAAATAGAAGACCTGCGTACACAAATCAGGCGGCATGAACATTTATATTATGTGCTGGATATGCCGGAAATATCAGATGCCGAATATGACGAGCTGGTTGCAAACTTGCGCAAACTGGAAACTCAGTACCCTGACCTTATTACGCCGGATTCGCCAACTATGCGAGTTGGCGGACATGTAGCACCGAGTTTCAAGGAAGTAAAGCATATAACGCCGCTTTTGAGTCTGGGCAATGTCTTCTCCGCAGAGGAAGTCAGAGATTTTGCCAGAAAAGTTCACAGCGGCTTGCCTGAAGGGACTAAAGTTGAATATGTCGTGGAACCGAAAATTGACGGACTCGCCTGCAGCCTGATTTATGAAAAAGGCCGCTTTGTACGAGCTGCGACGCGCGGTGATGGCACAATAGGCGAAGACGTTACCAACAATGTGCGTACCATTCGCAGTATTCCTTTGACCTTGCAGCTTGCACCGGGAGAAAGAGCTCCGGAACTATTGGATGTTCGTGGTGAGGTTTATATGCCTAGGCGTGCTTTCATGAGATTGAATGCCGAACGTGTAGCTGCTGGTGAGCCGGAGTTTGCCAATCCTCGTAATGCTGCTGCCGGTTCTTTGAGGCAGCTTAATCCTCAGATAACAGAAAAAAGATCTCTCAGCTTTTTTGCCTATGCTGTGGGACTTGGGGCACAAGAGTCTCACGCTGAATCAATGGAAATGCTGGCTAAATTCGGGTTTCGTGTCAGTGAAGGCTGGCAAAAGGCGAAAAATATCGAAGAAGTATGGCAGTTGATTGAAAAACATGAAAAAGTAAGAACTACTTTGGCTTATGATACTGATGGCGTTGTCGTAAAGGTCAATGCTGTCTGGCAGCAGAATTTGCTGGGCGCGACTGGCAAAGATCCAAGGTGGGCGGTCGCTTTTAAATTCCCACCGGAACAAGCAGAAACAACGGTCGAAGATATTATTTTGCAAGTAGGACGCACCGGCGTTTTGACTCCGACAGCAGTGCTGACCCCCGTCAGGCTTTCAGGCAGTACAATTAGCCGCGCTACGCTGCATAATGAAGATTTTATCAAGGAAAAAGATATTCGCATAGGTGATCGTGTTGTCATCAATAAAGCCGGCGAAATTATACCGGAAGTGCTTTGGGTTGTTTTTGAAAAAAGAACGGGCCAGGAAAAAGAATTCACGATGCCTGCAAACTGTCCTGAATGTGACTGGCCGGTTGTCCGTAGGGAAGGTGAAGCTGCGATACGCTGCACTAATCCTCACTGTCCGGCTTTAGGCAGAGAAGGACTCATCCATTTTGTTTCGCGTGATGCCATGAATATCGATGGCTGCGGACCTGCTGTGATCAATCAGTTGATTGCCGCTGAACTGGTGAAAGATTCGGCTGATTTGTATTTGCTGCAAAAAGAACAATTGCTGAAGATTGAACGCATGGGCGAAAAATCCGCGGAAAATCTTTTGGCGGCTATAGAAGAAAGCAAGAAGCAGAGTTTTGACAAGCTGCTTTTTGCACTCGGTATTCGTCATGTTGGTGCCAAAGTTGCCCGCATACTTGCTTTGCAATATGGCAACATCGACGCGCTGCGCCAGGCAAGCACAGAGGAATTGAGCGCTATCAGGGATATCGGGCCAAAGATTGCTGAAAGCGTCGTATCCTATTTTGCGGTTCCTTCCAATCTGGATTTACTATACAGACTGAAAAAATTGGGTCTTAATATGGAAATGAAGGGCGTTGCAGGAACTGATGCCAGTCATCCATTTTATGGTAAAACGTTGGTGTTCACAGGTACAATGCCTACTTTGGACAGAGCTACTGCACAAACAATGGCGCAGGATGTTGGCGCAAAGGTTTCCGGTTCTGTCAGTAAGAAAACGGATTATGTCGTCGCCGGTGCCGAGGCTGGCAGTAAACTGACCAAAGCTCAGGAACTAGGCGTAAAAGTAATTGATGAAACTGAATTCATGCGCCTTTTACAACAATAAACACCAAAAACCATCTCGTCAACGAGATGGTTTTTGTGCTATAATTTATAAGTTAAGTTTTCTCTTTTATTTTCTCTTGATGGGTGAATATTATAAAAGATTTAGGATGGTGAAAAAATGAAAGTTACTACTAAGGATGTAGAGTATATCGCACAACTCTCGCGACTTACTATTCCTGAAAGCGAAATGGAAAAATTTACCGAGCAGTTTAACCAGATCCTCAATTATGCTGATATTCTTAATGAATTGGATACAAAAGGCATTGAACCGACTGCACATGTTTTGCCTCTCAGCAATGTTTTGCGTGAGGATATTGCGGTTGAAGGCGTCAGCCAGGAAGTGGCCTTGTCTAATGCACCGGCAGTACATGACGGTGGCTTCAAAGTTCCAAGAGTTATCGAATAGAAGGAGGAAATACTGTGGATTTATATAAGAGCACAGCTCATGAACTGCATGAGAAACTCGTAAAAAAAGAAATAAGCTCTGTAGAGCTGACCAATAATGTTTATGACCGCATTGCAGAAGTCGAAAAAGATGTCAAGGCGTATGTAACTTTAGACAAAGAAAATGCGCTGGCACAGGCTGCTAAAGTTGATAAAATGATTGCCGCAGGTGAAGCGATTGCTCCTCTTGCCGGTATTCCTGGCGCGATTAAGGATAATATTTCCACCAAGGGATTAAGAACAACTTGTTCTTCCAAAATGCTGGAAAACCTGAATCCGATTTATGATGCGCATGTTATTAAAAAACTGCGTGCAGATGAAACGATTTTCCTTGGCAAGACTAATCTTGACGAATTTGCGATGGGTTCCACTACTGAAACTTCGTATTTTGGTACTACGCACAATCCGTGGAACCTTGATCTGGTACCAGGCGGTTCTTCCGGCGGTTCTGCAGCAACTATTGCTGCCGGCGAAGCAATCTGGTCACTTGGTTCTGATACCGGTGGTTCTATCCGTCAGCCAGCTTCCTTTACCGGTTGCGTAGGCATTAAACCAACCTATGGCCGTGTATCTCGTTATGGTTGTGTAGCATTTGCTTCTTCTCTTGACCAGATTGGACCTATTACAAGGGATGTAACTGATGCAGCTACTGTCCTTAATACCATTTGCGGCGTTGATCCGCATGATTCCACTTCTTTGCCTGTTGATGTGCCAGATTTTACCAAAGCACTGAAGCAAGATGTCAAAGGTTTGAAAATCGGTTTGCCAAAAGAATATTTTGGCGCTGGTCTTGATCCTAAGGTAGATGCTGTTCTGAAGAAAGCTATTGCAGATTATGAAGCTATGGGTGCGGAAATTGTCGAAGTTTCCCTTCCTCATACTGAATATGCAGTAATTACTTACTATATAATTGCTCCGGCAGAAGCTTCTGCCAACCTAGCACGTTTTGACGGCGTTCGTTACGGTTATCGTAACATGAAGGCGACTTCAGCTCCTGAAATGACGACTGCCAGCCGTACCGAAGGTTTCGGTTCAGAAGTTAAACGTCGTATCATGCTCGGTACTTATGTTTTGAGTTCTGGTTATTATGATGCTTATTACCTGAAGGCTATGCAGGTTCGCACTTTGATCCGCAAGGACTTCGAAGAAGCTTTCAAGCAGTGTGATCTGCTTTTAACACCGACTTCGCCGGTAGTTGCTTATCCAATTGACGGCAAGATGGATCCTCTTGCTATCTATATGCTCGATGTTTGCACAATTCCTGTAAACCTTGCCGGCTTGCCGGGTATTTCCGTACCTGCTGGTTTTGCTGATGGTTTACCGGTTGGCATGCAGCTGATCGGCAAACTTCTGGACGAGGAAACTATTCTGCGCGCTGCCTACACCTTCGAGCAGGCACATGATTACCACAAAGTTATGGCACCGCTGGGGGGTAAATAATCATGAAATATACAACAGTTATAGGTTTAGAAGTCCATTCGGAACTGAAAACAAAATCAAAAGCTTTCTGCAGCTGCTCCACGGAATTCGGCGGTGAGCCTAATACTCATGTCTGCGCTGTCTGCTTGGGTATGCCTGGCGCTTTGCCGGTACTGAACAAACAAGTTGTTGAGTTTGCTATTCGCGCAGGACTTGCTGTTGACTGCGAAATTAAAAAGTTTAATAAATTTGACCGTAAAAATTATTTTTATCCTGACCTTTCCAAAAACTATCAGATCTCTCAATTCGATAAACCTATCTGCGAAGGTGGTCATATCGATATTGAAGTTGACGGTCAGACTAAGAGAATCGGCATTACGCGTATTCATATGGAAGAGGATGCTGGTAAATTGATACATTCCGGCGCAACCATCAAGACTTCTGATTCTTCAGCAGTTGACTACAACCGTGCCGGTGTACCTTTGATTGAAATCGTTTCTGAGCCTGATATGCGTTCGTCTGCCGAGGCCAGAGCCTACCTGGAAAAGCTGAAGGCGATTCTGGAATACACAGAGGTCAGCGACTGCAAAATGCAAGAAGGCAGCCTGCGCTGCGATGCCAATATTTCTGTGATGCCGGAAGGCGCAACTGAATTTGGTACACGTGCGGAAATCAAGAACCTGAACTCCTTCCGTGCTTTGGAAAGAGCGATTGAGTATGAAATTCAACGTCAGATCCAGTTGGTTGAAGACGGCGGCACTGTTGTTCAGGAAACAAGAACCTGGGATGATGGCAAAGGTGTGACCCTTTCCATGCGTTCCAAGGAAGAGGCTCATGACTATCGTTATTTCCCGGAACCAGACTTGGTACCGGTTGAAATTGATGATGCCTGGATTGCCAGAGTCAAGAGCGAACTGCCTGAATTGCCGGCAGCTCGTAAAGCTCGCCTGATGCAGGAAAAAGGACTTGTTGACTATGATGCTGAGAATATCGTGTCAACTAAAGCAATGGCGGAATACTTTGATGAAGCGGCTAAACATACGGAGGATTCCAAAGGTATTGCCAACTGGCTGCTGGGTGATGTCTCCGCTTACCTGAACAGCGAGAATATTGCAATTGAGCAATTCCCTATAACTCCTGCTAACCTTGGTGAAATGGTTAACCTGATCAACAAGGGTGTTCTCTCCAGCAAGCTTGCCAAAAAAGTTTTCATTGAAATGCTGAAAACCGGCAAGACTCCGCAAGCATTGGTTAAAGAACTTGGCTTGGAACAAATCAGCGATGAGGGTGCAATTGTGAAAATCGTTGAGGAAACGCTAGCGGAAAATCCGCAGTCTATTATTGACTATAAGGCTGGCAAGGATCGTGCGCTGGGCTTCCTGGTTGGACAAATCATGAAGAAGTCTCGCGGCAAGGCTAATCCGGAAATGGTTAACAACTTGCTGAAAGAAAGAATGCAATAAGACATAAAAACCCCTAATAACACTTAAGGACGTATATCAATGATATACGTCCTTGTTTTATATGCTTTTAGGAGGCGGTAACCTCGTCTGCTCCGCCTTCGACACGCGCTTGGCAATTCTTAAATAAGAACTGGAGCGCTGAGTTATAATAGCTACGCATCCGGGGCGACCGCCTCCTTGACTAGGTTGTTATATGTATTAGTTACCTATAATTTTAGCAGAAAAGCTCGCCAGCAATCTTCTGGCTCCGCCTTCGGCACGCGCTTGGTTGGTGCGTCGCTTGCCAAGGGTTCTGTGCTCTAGTATAATTCTTGGCAAGAGGAGTATCAGGGAGGTGGCAATATGAAAAAGGACTTTGTTTTTGAAGGTAGCGGCTTTGGCTATCTTTGGCTTCTGATCTGGACAACAATTTTGACTGTTATTACTTGCGGACTGTTTTTCCCTTGGGCATATTCTGCACAACAAAGGTGGATTTGCAACAATACCTATGTCGAGGGCAGACAACTGGAATTCACTGGTACTGGCATAGGTTTTTTCTTCCAATGGCTGATTATTCTTGTTCTTGTTACCATAACTTTTGGTATTTATACACCTTGGGGCTATTGCCAATTTAAACGTTGGGAAACGGAGAATACGAAATTTGCTTAATGTTTAAAGGTATTAATTTGAATAATGCAAAAAGAAGAATAGGCTGAAGCCTATTCTTTTTTTGTTATAGTGGCCATTTTATGTTGAAATATCATTTCTAAAATTACGATACAAAAAACTTTTTTTCGCCATAATTTCGTCATAAATAACCGGTAAGATAAAGACATGGAAAAGCTGACCAATGAGTCGGCGACCGAAATGAGGTATTTATATGGTTAATAAAAAAGTACAAAAAATCATTGCTTCTTTCATGGTAATAGGCTCACTGGCAGGAACGATTGCTACTTCTACAACAGAAGCGGCTTCAAGAGATTACGAACACAATCATAATCAAAAAGTTGAATACAGAAATGATAATGATCATCACAAAAATTGGCACAGAAACCTTGATTCGAAAGAACAAAAGAGGTATATGAAGCAAGTTCGCAAGATCATGAATGAGAGAAACATTCATGTGCCGCCTGGTCATTGGGCTTATGGCAAGAGAGTACCTCAAAAGGTTATGATTCAATATAAGGAATCGCATGGCCATTATTATGACAATGATAATGACAACGATTTGTTACTTGGCCTGATTTTGGGCGCGGTTATTGCAGAAGCAGTGGACAATGATTAAAAAATAATATTTTACGAAAGGACGTCTCTAGGGGCGTCCTTTTCTTTTGCTTATTGCAGGAGATAAAGGTAGATGGGCGAATAGTTACAAAGTAAAGATCTTTAAATGGAGGTTATATTTATGGACGAAGAATTGAAAATAACTGTGATAGATGACAAGGCAAGAGAGGACGATGCGGAGGCACTCTGCAAATGGGCAGCAGCAAGGGCAGGTGTTATTGTTGTTGCACCTCTTTTGGGTACGATGGCGCTTATCGCAAATCAAATTTATATGATAATCAAATTGGGCAAAGTATACGAGGAAGAGATATCAGAGTCGATGGCTTTCAGTATTTTGGGTTCGCTTGGAACTGTTTTTATCGGACAAACAGTTGCCACATTGATTCCTTTTGCACCGCTTCAGATTCCGATAGCTGTTGGCACTACTTATGGTTTGGGTAAGGTTGTGACTGAATGGTTGAAAACCGGAAAACCCAAGGATCTCAGCGCGTTTAAAACTGTTTATGATAATGCTGTTTTGGAAGCAAAGAAGAATATTGATATTTTTAAAAATAGTCCGGACAAAGATAAACCATTGGGTGATGAAACGAAAAAATTTAAGTGATTGAGTATTTGATGACTTTTGAAGTATAATATAGGTTGTGATTTTTGTTTAGGAGGCATAACATGAACAATATGTTTGATGTAGCGATCATTGGTGGCGGCCCGGCCGCAATATTTGCAGCTTATGAATTCACTTTGAAATATCCTGAACTCAAGGTGGCAATAATTGAAGAGGGACATGCTATCAATAAACGCAGATGCCCTCTTGCTGAAAAAAAAGTTAACCATTGCCTACGTTGTGTGCCATGTGATATTATGCGTGGGTTCGGCGGCGCTGGTGCTTTTTCTGACGGCAAATTCAATTTTACAACCGAGTTTGGTGGTTGGCTTAATGAATATATACCAGAAAAAGATGTCATTGATTTAATAGATTATGTAGACCGACTGAATTGCCTTCACGGGGCGCCTGGTGAATATTTTAGCACGAAAAACTGTCATATAGCCAAAGAAGCACTTAGCCATGACTTGCATTTGCTTAATGCCAAAGTGCGTCATTTAGGGACAGAAAACAATTTGATAATAATGGAAGATATTTATAAGCATCTGGCCAGTAAAGTAGACATCCGCTGCAACACGCATGTGGAAAAAATTCATCGTGAAGCTGACGAAACTTTTTCATTGGAAATAAAGGGTCAAAGCGAACGCATAAGCTGCCGCTATCTGATTGCAGCACCTGGACGCGCTGGTGCAGAGTGGTTTACTGAACAGTGCAAGGATCTTGGTTTGTCCTTCATCAACAATCAGGTTGATGTTGGTGTACGCGTTGAAGTACCGGCTCAGGTATTTAAGCATATTACGGATGAAGTATATGAAGCAAAACTGGTGTATAGGACAAAACAGTATGGCGATCTTGTACGAACCTTCTGCATGAATCCTAATGGCTATGTTGTTGCTGAGAACACTGACGGTATTGTTACTGTCAATGGACATAGCTTCAGAGATCCTGCTTTGCATAGTAAGAATACGAACTTTGCTTTACTTGTCAGCAATAAGTTTACGGAGCCTTTCCAGGAACCGCTTCAATATGGTAAAAGGATAGCATCTTTCTCTAATATGTTGGGCGGCGGTGTGCTCGTGCAAAGGTTTGGCGATTTGATTAAGGGTCGCAGGACCGATGAAAAGCGACTGGAAAAAAGCTTTACTAAACCAACATTGGAGGCAACACCTGGTGATTTGAGCCTGGTTCTGCCAAAGCGTCACCTTGATAATATTATTGAAATGATTTACGCCTTGAATAAAGTTGCTCCCGGTATGACGAATGACGATACTCTGCTTTATGGTGTCGAAGTTAAATTCTACAGTGCCCGTCTGGAAATAGACAGTAACCTGGAAACCAAAATACCCAACTTATTTGCCATAGGTGATGGTGCCGGTATCACGCGGGGGCTCTCACAAGCCAGCGCAAGCGGCGTCTATGCAGCAAGAAAGATTGGCGAACGTGCAGCAGTAAAAAAATAAAAACGTTAGATGTTGGCATTTGCTGGCTGCTTCTGATTGTGTTTTTAGATAATGGAGGATTGTAATGGAAGTAACACCATTAATTAGGATGAGCAATATTGTCAAAAGATTTCCGGGCGTTGTGGCTAATGATCAGGTTAATCTTGATCTTTATGCCGGCCAGATTCATGCCCTTCTTGGCGAGAATGGCTCAGGTAAAAGTACCTTAATGAGTATTCTTTCCGGTCTTTATCGCCCGACCGAAGGTAATATCGAAATCCTGGGTGAGGAAAAGAAAATAGATTCACCAAGTGACGCACTGGCCAATGGTATTGGTATGGTACATCAACATTTCAAACTTATTGAATCTTTTACGGTTGCCGAAAATATTGCCTTGAGTCAGACTTCTGGCTCTGTTTTGATATCAGAGGAAGAAATCGTTGAAGAAATAACCAGACTTGGTAAAAAGTATGGTTTATTTGTTGATCCAAGAGCGTATGTCTGGCAGCTTTCTGTGGGAGAAAAGCAGAGAGTGGAAATCTTGCGCATGCTTTATAATGATTCAAAGGTACTGATTCTTGACGAACCTACGGCAGTACTGACGCCGCAAGAAACACGGGAGCTTTTCAGTAATCTGCGTAATATGGCTGATAACGGCTGCGCGGTTGTTTTTATTTCGCATAAACTGAATGAAGTTGAAGAACTGGCAGATCAGATAACAGTATTGCGTAACGGTCGTGTTACCGGCTCAATCGGACGCTCGGAAATTAATCAGGCGAGACTTATCGAAATGATGATTGGCAGGGATATCATAACTGCGTACGAAAAATCTGAACCCAGCGATAAAGAGCCTGTGCTTGTAATTGATAATATCTCCGCACTAAATGACATGAACACACTGGGACTTGATGGTATTACCTTCAAAGTCAGAGCCGGTGAAATATATGGTATAGCAGGCGTATCCGGCAATGGCCAGAGAGAACTGGCTGAAGTGCTTGCAGGGCTTCGTCACACTCTGTCAGGCAGTATTAAGTTTTATGGTGAAGAAATTGCCGGCCTTTCTCCTAAAGGGATGATTGGCAGGGGTATAAGTTACGTTCCGGAAGACCGTCTGGGTATGGGTCTGGTGCCAAAGCTGAATTCCTGTGATAATGTTATTCTCAAGGAATATGGCAGCGAGAAGTTTTCCAAAGGGCACTTTTTGAAAAGAGATGCCGCTATTGCAGAAACGCAGCGGATTGTGCGTGAATTTGATGTTAAGATGGGCTCCATTTTCCAACCGGTGAAAATGATGAGCGGAGGTAATCTGCAAAAACTGCTTTTGGGACGCGAAATCGCCAGCAAACCAAAACTCATGATAGTATTGTATCCTGTGCGTGGTTTGGATATCGGTGCTATTGAATCTGTTCATAAATTGTTATTACAGATGAAAGAAAATAATACAGCTATCATTCTTGTTTCAGAAGAATTGGAAGAAATTGCTAAATTAGCTGACCGTGTAGGAGTTATTTTTAATGGTAAAATTTTGGGAGAATTCCCTGTGAAAGAAATGGATACAGAAAAAATTGGTGCTTTAATGGCTGGTATAGTTGGGAATGGGGGTGCCAAGGCATGAAGATAAGATTGGAAAAAAGCTTGGCACAAAACAAAACATCGCAGATACTCGTTCCTGTGATTGCAGTTTTTATGGCATTACTGTTTTGCGGCGTATTTCTTGCCGTGACCGGCAGAGATCCATTCGAAGTTTATCAGGCGATGTTTGCGGGTGCACTGGGCTCTGAATATGGTATTTCAGAGACACTTGTAAAAATGATCCCACTGGCACTTTGCGGTTTGGGTATTGCGGTAGCCTTCAGAATGCAAATCTGGAATATCGGTGCCGAAGGACAATTTTATATGGGAGCCTGTGGTGCTACCTGGGTTCCTCTGACGTTCCCCAATCTGCCTTTTGTGGTGATGATTCCCTTTATGATCTTTATGGCTGCTCTTGGTGGCGGCCTGTGGGGACTTCTGGCAGGCTGGTTCAAGACTAAATGGCAGGTCAGCGAAACGATTACCACTCTGATGATGAACTATATAGCTATTTTGTGGGTGAGTTATCTTGTCTATGGTTCCTGGCGTGATCCTAAAGGCCTGAATTTCCCTCTTACAGCTCCTTTCCCTGATGCGGCGTTGATACCGACTTTTGGCGCTTTGCGCGTACATTATGGCATTTTTGCTGTTTTGTTGCTGGCGGTTATTTTCTGGCTGTTCTTTAAGGGTTCAAAATGGGGTTATGAAACTTTAGTCATTGGTTCCAATCCAGTGGCAGCGCGTTATGCAGGCATGGATATCAGAAAAAATGTACTGCTCGTTATGTTTATTTCCGGGGCAATAAGCGGGTTTGCCGGGATGGTGGAAGTCAGCGGCATTGTTGGCAGGCTGCAGCCGGGAATAAGTCCGGGTTATGGTTATACGGCAATCAGCGTAGCTTGGCTAGCCAGATTGCATCCAATCGCTATCGTTATAGTTGCCTTCTTGTTTGCAATTATCCATGTTGGCGGTTTCATGATACAGACTATGGGTATTCCTTCAGCAGCAGCTACGATGCTGCAGGGAGCGATTTTGTTCTTCGTGGTTGGCTCAGAAATTCTGACTCAATATGAAATAAAGTTTTCAAATAAGGAGGAAGCACAAGATGAGTGAGACTTTGATTATTTCTATCTTGGCCGCCTCCATTACAGCTGGCACACCAATTTTGTTTGCTGCCTTAGGAGAATTGATTGCAGAACGTTCCGGCATTATGAACCTTGGCGTTGACGGCATGATGCTCGTGGGCGCTGTTACTGGTTTTATGATCACGGTGAATACCGGTAATCCTTGGTTCGGGGTTGGTATGGCCTTGGCAGCAGGTGGCCTGCTTGCACTCATTCACGCCTACCTTACTGTTACCTTAAGAGCTAATCAGGTTGTAAGTGGTTTGGCCCTCACCTTATTCGGCTCAGGCCTCAGTGATTATTTAGGCAAAGCATATGTTGGTATGCGTGCCGAGCATACTTTTGGTAAGCTGCCAATACCTGGCTTAAGTGATATTCCTATCATTGGACCTGTTGTTTTTAAACAAGATATTCTTGTTTATATAAGCTATGTACTGGTTGCAGCAACGGCTTTTTATCTTTACAAAACAAGAGCTGGTTTATTCCTTCGTGCTTTGGGGGAGAACCCTGCAGCGGTTGATTCCGTTGGCATTAACGTTTTCCGTCTGCGTTATTTCTATGTAATGATTGGCGGTGCTTTAGCTGGTTTAGGCGGTGCCTATCTTTCTTTAGCATATGCCCCCAGCTGGCTGGAAAATATGACTGCCGGCAGAGGCTGGATTGCCGTAGCGTTGGTAATCTTTGCAATCTGGGATCCTTGGAGAGCTTTGGCTGGTTCCTACCTTTTTGGCGGCGTTGACGCGCTGGGGTTCCATTTGCAAGTTATAGGACTGCCGATTTCCATCTTTATTTTGAATATGCTGCCCTATATTTTCACGATACTGGTTTTGATTCTTGTTTTAATCCGCAAAGGCGGTCGCTTGGCTTCACCGCAAGCTTTAGGTGTGCCGTACGACCGTGAAGAAAGATAATCTTCTTGCAGAAAAACCTGCTTAGCAGGCAGGATAATGGCAAGAAAGCAAGAATAAGTATTTAAGAGGCAGAAACTTTACCCCGAAGGTTTAATTAACGGAGGTGGCAGTATATGTTCAAAAAAATACTTATTCCTGTTGATGGCTCTGAAACATCATGGCGGGCTTTATCGCAGGCTATTGCTTTAGGTGAAAAGTTTGATGGTGAGCTTATCGTAGTAAATGTCATTCAACCTTATAACAATGCAGCTTTATTGGCTGTACCTCTCGATGACGCTACTATTAACCAAAGTAACAGTGAGCTGGAAAAAATAGGTGATCAGGTTTTGAATATGGCAAAAGAGAAGCTTGCTGGTTTCAAAAATCACGTTAGTTATGAATTAGAAGTCGGACATCCGTCAGAAAGAATCGTTGCTCTTGCGAAAAAAGACGGCTGTGATTCTGTTGTGATCGGCAGCAGAGGTTTGAGCAGCATCGCTGAATTTTTCCTTGGCAGTGTCAGCGCCAAAGTTTCCCAATATGCTACGGTGCCTGTTTTGATTGTCAAATAACTTTTTGATGCTTTAGGTTAATGATATTAATGAATCGGACGCGCCTTCATTTCGAGGCGCGTTTTTTATGATCAAAAACAATTTAACAAAATATTTAAATTATTTTAAAAATTTCTATCAAATAAGCAGGAAAAACAAAATTAACAAAGAATAGGTGAATAAAGAGGATAATTATCAGAATAATATAAATTTACTTTTTCATAACTTTTTCCGGCGTTTTTGCATGAAAACATAGATCTTTATGAGTATTAATAGGGAGGCGATAGTTATGTTGAAGAAAATTTTAGTACCGGTGGATGGTTCGGCTAGTTCATTTAGGGCATTAGAACATGCCATGTGTCTGGGGAAGACCTTCGACAGTGAGATTGTGGTCTCGCATATTGCTGTTCCATATGATTTGGCCCAATTGCGTGAACGTCCTAAGACAGCTAAAAAGGAGACTAAGGTAGTCATTGAGGGATGGGAGTCGAAACCATCTGAAGGAGCTAAGACAGTTATTGAGGGATGGGAGGCAAGGCCATCAGAAGCAGCTCTATCTATCGCAAAAAGAAAAGAAGCAGCTGATTCGGCACTAGCAGTTGCAAAACAAAAGGCAGAGGAAGCCGGTTACACAAAAATAAATTTCAGGGAAGTCATAGACGTTGATCCAGCTATGGTAATTGCTGAACAAGCAGAAGAGCTAGGCGCCGATTTAATTGTTATGGGCAGCAGAGGATTAGGCTTTGTGCGTTCACTTCTGGTTGGAAGCGTTAGCAACAAGGTGCTTACCAATGCAAATTGCCCGGTAACTATTGTGAGATAATAGTTATTTTTAAATCGTGCCGTATATTTCGGCACGATTTTTGGTATTCTAAAAAAAACAAAAATAGCAGATAAAAGCAGGAAAAAAACGAAGCAATCAAGAATAGGTACAGCATAAGGATATTTACTTGTGGCAAAAGCTATGAGGCTGGAGGGGTATGATATGTTTAAAAAAATTCTGGTTCCTCTTGATGGATCCGAAACTTCTTGGCATGCTTTGGAGCAGGCAATTGTTTTGGGAAACAAGTTTGATAGTGAGCTTGTAGTTGTGAATGTTATTCAACCCTACAATAATGCCGCTCTGCTTGCTGTACCTTTTGATTATGCTACCATCAATCAGGGTAACAGTGAGCTGGAAAAAATAGGAGATAAAGTATTAGGCATGGCTAAGGAAAAAGTCAGTGCCTACGCTAAAGGTGTGGAGTTCATCCTGGAGGTGGGGCATCCGTCAGAGAGAATTCTTTCTGTTGCCAAAAAAACAGGTTGTGACGCTATCGTTATTGGTAGTAGAGGACTTAGCGGGATAGCTGAGTTTCTGCTCGGCAGTGTCAGTTCAAAGGTATCACAGTATTCAACGATACCTGTGCTGATTGTTAAATAATTATAGGCGTCGAATAGTTAATCTATGATGGCTCATAGAAATAAATAGTTATATGGGTGCAATAAGGGAGGCGTTATTTATGTTAAACAGAATCCTGGTATCAATTGATGGGTCCCCGCTTTCGTTCAAAGCATTGGATTTTGCGATGGGGTTAGGAAAGGCCTGTGGTAGCGAGATTATAGTTTTGCATGTGGCTGTTCCGTTTGACCTGTCCAAACTACATTCTTATGAAATGGAAAAACTAGAGGACGATATCACAGAAAGACTTAAAAAGAAAGAAACGGCCAAAGAAGAATTGACTGAAGGCGAAAAAGCAAAAGCCGGATCAAGTGCTTTGGAAGTTGCTAAGAAAAAAGCTGTAGAGGCTGGCTATAAAACTATTGAATTTAAAGAAGTAGTTGACACTGAACCTGCTAAGACTATCGTTAAACAGGCGACAATTATGATGGCTGAAGCAATTGTCATGGGTACCAGCGGTCTTGGACTGATGTCAGCGGCTTTGCTTGGCAGTGTCAGTGCTAAAGTTGTTACCAATGCTCAATGTCCGGTAATTATTGTTAAATAACACGTAGAAAAAATCGTGCCGGTAAAATCGGCACGATTTTTATGTAAAAGGAGAAAAAGTATGCTGAAAAAAGTTCTTGTACTAGTTGATGGAACAGAAAATTCTTTGCGGGCACTGCGGTATTCTATTGATTTATGCAAACTGTCTGCAGGTGAACTTATTGTGATGACTTCTGTGAAAACTGATATGAAAGTTATGGCAGAAGCTGCTCCGCTTGATCAGGAGTTGCGTACTCAGGCAAATAATGAGGCTGTTAAAGCCGGCAATAAAGTGCTTGGCAGCGCCAAAGCTGTTTTAGACGATAGTGGTATGCAAGTTCAATATATTCTTGAATTTGGCTCTCCGTCAGCTACGGCAATGAAAGCAGTAGAAAAGTTTGAGTGTGACACTATTGTAGTCGGTAGTCGCGGACTGGGAACCTTCCAAGGGATTCTGAGCGACAGCGTGAGCAAGAAACTGGTGCAAGAAGCGCATGTACCTGTAATTGTCATAAAATAGTTTGTAAGCCAGATAAAAAAGTGTGCATCTCATTCCAACATAAGGAAGAGATGCACACTTTTTTTAATATGATTTTTTGCCAAATACGGGGTGCGCTGTTGGCTGAAGGTGCAAACGTTTGGCAAGTTTGACCGCTTCCTCCAAAGGAAGGTCTTCTTTCCTTACGCCGTCTTTTTCAAAGACGGCGTAAGGATTGGCGGAACCGACTTCGCCACCTGGCAAATAAATGAATTCCTTGTTCTCGGTATCACCAAGAATAATGCCGGCAAGTAGCTGCTCGGCCATAATCTTTGACATATCGTGGCCCCTTCCATTAAATCAGAACATGCGTTTTTTGCGGAGAAAATAAGCAAACGTACTAGCTATTGCTGTTGCTATGGCTACGACAATGAAGAAAGCATAGTCATTGTCGTGGAAAGGAACCTGCACATTCATTCCCCATAGTCCGGAAAGTACTGTAGGAATAGCCATCAAAATTGTGACACCAGCTAAAAATTTCATCACAAGGTTCATGTTATTATTGATGATTGAAGCAAATACTTCCATCATGCTATTTAAAATGTGGCTATACATCTCAACCATTTCTATAGCCTGTTTATATTCGATAATAACATCTTCCAACAAGTCTTCGTCTTCTTCATACATTTTGATCAAGTGCTGCAGCTGGTTGGTAGAACGCAGACGTAGTATTTTTTCAGTCACTATATAGTTGCTGCGCAAGGAAGCCGAGAAGAAGGTTAAGGACTTCTGGACATCAAGCAGATTGAAAAGTTCTGCATTCTCCATTGATTTTCTAAGGTGTTGTTCCAGTTCATCGGTACGGCGATTAATGTTACGGATATATTTCAAATATAGGGTAGCAGATTTATAAAGGATCTGGAAAAGGAAACGTGTTTTCTTAAAAGTGCTGAAGGTTCGATAATTGACCGAGTTGAAATCGGCCAATACGGCATTAACTTCCAAACAAACGGTTATGATGCAGTTAGCAGTTATTATGATGCCCAAAGGCAGGGTATCGTAATCATTGTTGCTGCGTAAAAGAGGTATATCGATCAATATCAGTATCTGGTCAGATTCCCACTCAATACGAGATTTTTCTTCATCGTCCAAAGCCGCTGTCAGGTAATCAAGCTGTACTCCTGTTGCAGCAGAAATCTCGGTCAATTCTTCCATTGAGGGGCTTATAATATCAATCCATATGCCTTTTTCGAGCTGGTCCAACATCAGTTCGTCAACGCCATCAGCACAACTTTTATAAATCTTGTACATTGGAACCCCTCCATTCTGCTTTTAGTTTCGTTGGCGGCTACGCCAAAAATTAGTTTTATTAAATTGATGCGGTAAAGGTTATGGTGCAGCAGCCTTTGCAGTCAGCCCTGAGAGGCTTTACACAGATTCCTGTTGTTTTAAAACGCGTTAAAAATGCGGAAATAGAATTCATTTTTTTTCAACCATTAATATATTCGACGGGGAGATATAAAATCCTTGTAAAATATTTAACAACAAAATATTTTTGCATGTAAAATTTTGAGGACTGGATGTCAGGTTAAAGGCACAAGCAGGCTTTTTTTTCTGATATATTGCTGATATAATACTAGATGAGTTTGTAGCAACGCAGAATGGTAGTATGGGCAAGATTGTTTTTATTATTTGTGTAGAAGGGTAGCGTGGTGTTAATGTCTATTCAGTTATTTATTGTTTGTGCGTACATTGTATTATTGTTCGCCATCAGCTTGTTTGCCAAGAAGAGAGCGGACAAGGGAGCTTCAGAGTATTTGTTTGCAGGACGTAAACTTGGTCCGGGCCTTATAGCCGTCAACATTACAGGCCTTGCTGTTGGAGCGGCATCAACTGTTGGCGTGGCAGAAAATGCCTTCAGCGTTGGTTTGGCAGCTGGCTGGTATAATGCAGCCTGGTCTGCAGGTGCCTTGATCATGGGCCTTGTTGCTGCGGGTAAGTATCGTGCCTTGAATGCAACTACTATTCCTGATTTATTTGAACGTTATTATGATACTAAAGGAAGAGTTGTCAGCGCCATAGGTCTTTTAATAATTATGCTGGTCATCACTTCTTTGCAGTATCTTGCAGGCGGTGCTATTCTTTCCGCCTTGCTGCCGGATATTTTTTCCTTCAAAGGCGGCATGATTACAAGTGCTGTTGTTTTTATCGGCATTACTTTGATTGGTGGCTTGTGGTCATCAGGTCTTTCCAATATAGTAAGTGTTATTTTAATTTATGTTGGTGTTTTATATTCAACCTATGCAGCAGTCGACCAAGTTGGCGGCCTGGCAGTACTTGCCAGCAAACTCCCTGCCGGTAAGGAATGGTTCAATCCTTTTTCCGGATTACCGCTTGCAATAGTCATAGGTTGGTTTGTGGTCATGATTACACAGGCAATCACAGCACAAGGACCTGTGCAGATAGCTTGCGGTGCTAAAGATGCCAGCTCTGCCAAAAAAGGTTTTATCTGGGGTGCTGCGTTGATTTTTCCTATAGGCTTCTTGTGCGCTCTGCTTGGCATAATCGCCAGAGTAACTTCACCGAACATTACAGCAACGATGGCATTGCCAAGTGTTGTTATGAGCCTGGACCCTTTTGCTTCCGGCATAACACTGGCGGCAATGTGGGCGGCCGATATTTCTACCGCCTGCACGATTCTGTTGGGTGCAGGAACCTTGTTTTCACAAGATATTTACAAACGCTTTATTAATCCGAGCATCTCCGGCGAGAAATTTCTTTTTGTTAACAGAATAACTATATTTGTTTGTGGCCTGGGGACTTTGTGGCTGGCTTTTAATGCAGTCGGTATTTTAAAAACGATGGTTGCAGGCTTAAGCCTTACAACAGCTCTTACTGTTGTTTTCCTTTTCACGATCTTCATGCCGTCTGTTTGCCGCAAAAGTTCTGCTTTTTACACAACTTTAGCAGGCTTGATTGCTATTGTTGTCTGGCAATTTGTGCCAGCCTTGCATGTTTTACAGCATGTAATTTATTTTGAATGGCTTGTTTGCATTATAGTATTTCTTTTGGTTGCTGTCATCGACCAAAGACCTATTAAGACACCGGAGTTAATTGAAGAAGAAGGTGAATAACATGCCTGATGACAAGCACACAAGCATTGATATTGGTCGTGCTGCGTTAAAAATAGCTATAACAAGCAATCGCAAGGAAGAACAGCAAGTAAAGGAAGAGTTGGCTGCCAAAGGTATACGTTCAACTGCTGTTGATTTTGGCGGTGAATTTATTCAGTCGATTGTAAAAATAGTCGAAAGAGCAGTCGTGGCGGCTCAACGCCAGGGAATAGTAACCAGCACGCATGTAGGTGCCGGAGCTGTAGCCGGAGCGGCGCACGAAGCTCTGGAGAAGGTTAAGGTGAAAGCGATAGGTTTTAATGTTGGTGGTAAAATCGGCATTGCCCGTTTTGATGAGCACCTTTGTGTAGCTATTTTCATGGGTGTTGGTGTCCTTAACTTAAATGAGTTGTGCGTTGGCCTTGCGCATCGTTCGCTTGACAACGTTGAGTAAGTTTTGCCCGTATGGTATTGTCAAAGGCGATGCTATACGGGTTTTTTGGTATAAAATATAGAGGCAGAGGTATTATATTATGGACTTAATGGATGTAATTGGTCCTGTTATGATTGGACCTTCAAGTTCACACACAGCTGGTGCCGTTCGTCTCGGACTTTTGGCTGCCAGCATTTTAGGTGAAAAGCCGGTGAAGGCAGAAATTGAACTGCACGGTTCTTTTGCCCAGACCTATCGTGGTCATGGTACTGATCTTGCATTGCTTGCCGGTCTTATGGGCTGGCTGCCGGATGATGCACGTATCCCGGAAGCAAGAACTTTCGCCGGAAAAAATGGTCTGGAGTACAGCTTTGCTAAGGTAAACCTTGGAGAATTGGCACACCCCAATACCGTAAAATTCAAATTGATCGGCGCGGGCGGTGCTGTTTGCCAAGTGATAGGATCTTCTATTGGCGGTGGACAGGTCAGTGTTACAGAAATTGATGATTTTCCAGTGGAACTGAATGGCAGATTACCTGGCGTTTTAGTGCTGCATAGGGATCAATGCGGTGTCATCGCCCTGGTCAGCGGACAACTGGCGGAAGCGGGCATCAATATTGCCGGTATGCGGGTATTCCGCACTGGTAAAGGTGGTCTGGCGATTATGATAATTGAATGTGACCAGAAGGTAGCTCCTGAAACTCTGGAGAAAATAACTCATTTGATGGCTGTAAAATCTGTGCGTTTTATAAATAATGTGCTGTGAGGTAAGCGAAAATGGCAAAAGATAAACTATCTCTGGCGGCCTGGATAGAGGAGTCTGAGAAAAAAGGGATTTCACTGCGAGAAACTTTAATTGCGAATAATGCTGAAGCAATGGGGGTTGAACCACAGGTTCTTCTTGATGAAATGGCTGATATGCTGAAGGTCATGCGTGCTTCTATCGATTATGGTCTCACAGGTGTGCGTTCTCGCAGCAAACTAACGGGAGGCAGTGCTAAAAAACTGTTTGAAGCTAAACAAAGCAATAATTATGCTAACCTTTTGGGCTCGACAGTAAGTGATGCGGTAATATTTTCACTGGCGGTAGCTGAAGCTAATGCGGCGATGGGTCGTATTGTAGCCGCACCAACAGCTGGTGCCAGCGGTGTTTTGCCAGGAATGCTGTTTTCTTTGCAAAAGAATTATGCGTTAAGTGAAAAAGATTTAGCAGCGGGACTTGTTGTAGCTGGCAGTATTGGCTTGGTTATTGCCAATAGGTCGTCTCTGTCCGGCGCCATGGGCGGCTGCCAAGCGGAAACAGGCAGTGCGGCGGCCATGGCTGCCGGAGCAGCCGTCGATATGCTGGGAGGTACACCAGAGCAAGTCGGTCATGCGGTAGCGATGACCATAAAAAATATGCTGGGACTTGTTTGTGATCCAGTAGCAGGATTGGTAGAAGTTCCTTGTATCAAGAGAAATGCCGGAGCAGTTGCGCAGGCATTGACGGCCGCAGAAATGGCTTTGGCAGGCATCACCAGTTTTATCCCGGCAGATGAAGCAATTGATGCAATGAAAGAAGTTGGTGACCGTATGCCTTGTTCCTTGAAAGAAACAGCAGGCGGCGGATTGGCCCATGCGCCAACAGCGCTAGCTTGGGCTGCAAAATATTTCAAAGCTGAAGAATAACAAATTACCAGGAGGTAAAAATATGAAAAATGTAATAAGTACAGATAAGGCTCCAAAAGCAATCGGGCCTTATTCACAAGCAATTGAAGCAGCAGGTTTGCTTTTTGCATCAGGACAAATACCGATTGTGCCTGCAACAGGAGAAATAATCGCTGGCGGCATAGAGGAACAGACAGAGCAGGTCTTGTCTAATATTGAGGCCATTCTGGCTGCCAAAGGTCTAAGTTTTGCAGATGTTGTGAAGACTACAGTATTTTTAGCTGATATGAATGATTTTGCTACAGTTAATGGTATATATGCCAAAGCTTTTGTAGAAAATCCTCCAGCACGTTCCTGCGTGCAGGTTGCCAGACTGCCTAAAGACGTTAAAATTGAAATAGAAACCATTGCTGTTTGCAAATAATGATAACTAAAATTTCTTAAACTGTAAAAAAGTTACGAAAAGTCATTGACACTATCAAGCGACTATGATACAATAATTTTCGTCGCCAAGCTGTTAAAGTTTGGTCAATTTGGTGGCTGTGGTGAAGCGGTTAACACGGCGGATTGTGGCTCCGTTATTTCGTGGGTTCGATCCCCACCAGTCACCCCACAATTTTTAGTTGTTGCCTATCTTTGGGGCGTCGCCAAGTCGGTAAGGCACGGGACTTTGACTCCCGCATGCGTTGGTTCGAGTCCAGCCGCCCCAGCCATGTGATCCACTAGCTCAGTCGGTAGAGCACCTGACTTTTAATCAGGGTGTCCCGCGTTCGAGTCGCGGGTGGATCACCATTTTTATTTTATGACACAGTTTTTGTTTTAAAACACCTGCCGCGGGAGTGGCGGAACTGGCAGACGCACTAGACTTAGGATCTAGCGCCGTGAGGCGTGCAGGTTCGATTCCTGTCTCCCGCACCAACTAAACAAACAAAAGGCTTCTCAGTTTTCCTGAGAAGCCTTTTTTACTATGAACTATTGCTTAATTTAAAAATTCTGTCTTTGGACAATATTGCACTTGATAATCATATATAAAGATGATAAAATTCAATCGTACAGCTTTATTTATCGGCAATATGTCTGAATTGAAGCCTAGCCTTGTTGAAATTTTCAGGCCAGACTAAGTTTGGTGATTTATTGTTTTTGGAACCCATCTTCGTTTTTCCCGGTCATTTGCATTTTAAGATAAATCAGCCCTTTGCGAGGTGCCAGCAAATGTATATCTATACGAATAAAATATTCCACAAGCATACTTCACTGATTTTTACGTTATTAGGCGCGGCTTCTGCTTCAATTGCCTTCTTAATTCAACGGCTTAGCGAAACTTATTTCCCAAGCATGCGAGATGTTGTGGTCTATTTTGCTATAATTCTTTTTGCTATTTTTGGAGCAATCATCGGCAAAATGATTTATGAACTTCATTATATGGCTATGTTCGATTTTTTGACAAAATTAGGAAATCGCTGGTATTTTAATATACGTCTTACTCAAGAAATTGAAAGAAACAGGAACGGCAATTATTCTGTCTGTGTGGCGGCAATAGATGTTGATAATTTCAAACAGATAAACGATCAAATTGGTCATTACGCGGGTGATGCCGTTTTGGTCAACATATCAAATATCTTGCGTAAATACACTCGCAATCTGGATGTTGTAGCCCGTTGGGGCGGTGATGAGTTTGTTATAATATTCCCTGATACGGATATGACACGCTCCTTGGAAATTACCAATAAGCTCAAAGATGTTGTACTTGCCAGTGAGGAATGCGGTATCGCTACTTTAAGTATCGGCGTAGTAACAGTTGACAAAGATTGGGACAAGAAACAGGTTATCCGGGAAGTTGATTTAATGCTTAGGACAGCAAAGAAAACCAAAAATTCCGTTGTTTCTCTTGCCTGATATTCATTGTGCATATTAAATAAATTTATAAGCAATATTCCTATAAGGTTTATTAGTTATTATGACACCACTTTTCAAGTGGTGTTTTTTTATTATATATAAATCTTTGCTGAAATATTGACGTTTCTTCGCTAATTGCATGCTATACTTGTGAATAGCATGGATAGGGCAAAGGTGTAATGTCAGTAAGTAAAATGATCAGAAAGTTTTGGAGGATGGACTTCATGAAAAGCAAATTTGCTTTTTCTAATATTTTTATTATTGGCTTGGTCAGTCTTTTTATTGATATGAGCACGGAAATGGTTTATCCACTGATTCCTTTGTTTTTGACGACGAATCTTGGAGCAACGCCTGCGATTGTTGGAGTAATAGAAGGCATAGCAGAGTGTACGGCTTCATTTTTGAAAGTATTTAGTGGTTACATAGGTGATGTTTACCAGAATAAGAAAAAGCTGACGTTTATCGGCTATTCTGCTGCTATTGTTTACAAAGTGGCCTTATTGTTTTCAGCTTCCTGGACGGGTGTTTTAGCGGCCAGAGTAATAGACAGGGTCGGTAAAGGAATTCGAGTCGCCCCTCGCGACGCTCTTGTAGAAGAGTCAAGTGAGAAAGACAAATTGGGACGTTCTTACGGTCTGCACAAGATGCTTGACATGGTAGGCTCGGCTCTTGGCGTTTTACTTGCCTATTTCATTATTATCAATGATGTTGATTTTGAAACGGCTTTTCTTTATTCGATAATTCCTGCAGTAATTGGCGTCCTTATGATAGGTGGTGTGCAGGAAAAAAGCAGTAGCAAACGCGATGTTCAAAAGTTCACATTGAAGGGTGTGCAGCTTGAAAGAAAACTAAAGCTTTATCTGGGAGCAATGTTTATCTTTTGCCTTGGCAATTCTTCCAATGTCTTTCTGCTGCTGAGGGCGAAAGATTGCGGCTTCTCCCCTTCACAGGTGATTTTGCTTTATTTAGCTTTTAACGTAGCAGCTTCTTTATTGTCTATGTTTGCCGGCAAATTATCTGATAAGGTAGGCAGAAGAAGAATTATTGTGCCGGGATATCTTGTTTTTGCTTTGGTTTATCTGGGTTTTGGTTTACTGTCCAGCAAACTGGCTATAATAATACTATTTATTGCGTATGGCGTTTATACGGCTTTCAACACTGCTGCCGAGAGGGCTTTTATTGCTGAGACGGCACCGGCAAATCTGAAAGGCACAGTCCTTGGACTATATGGGATGCTTCAAGGCGTAGGATTACTGCTATCTTCAATTATCGCCGGCTTATTGTGGGATTATGTCGACCCGAGTGCTCCTTTCTTATTTGGCGGTATAATAGGCTGTATATCAGCGATTGCCATAACTTTCATATTGGGTGAAGACAAAGTAAGAACAGTATAATACTGGTGCATTGCTCAGAAATTATTGGTATAATAAACTATTAAATACATTTAGATTTGGTGGGTTATGTAATGAAAGAGTTTTACTGCGCAAACAGCGAGGAAACTGAAAAATTGGGTTTTGCAATCGGACAGATTGCCAGTGAAGGCGATATCATTTGTCTCAGCGGGGATCTCGGCGCCGGCAAAACTGCTCTGGCCAAAGGGATAGCACTGGCAAAGGGTGTGCCGGAGGATGAGATAACGAGCCCGACTTTTGCCATCATGAATATCTATAAGGGCAAGGATGCAGAGCTTAGACATTTTGATTTGTACAGGCTGAACAGAGCTGAAGAATTGGATGATATAGGTTTTGATGAATATGTCGGCGGCTGTGGGATAACAATGATTGAATGGGCAGATTTGTTCCCGGAAGAAATGCCGGAGGAATATCTGCAAATCAATATCAGCGTGGAGAAAACAGGACGTAAAATCGTTTTGGAACCCCATGGCAGACACTATGAAGAATTATGTGAGAAGGTGGAAGTACTTGTTAATTCTGGGAATTGATACAGCGACCAAAGTTTGTACTGTGTCTCTGCTAAGAGATAGCGAACCGGTTGCAGAATATGAAATAAATATTGGTATGACACATTCAGAAGGGCTGCTGCCGCAAATCGGGCAACTTTTCGAACGTACCAAGATAGCGAAAAAAGACATTGACTTGATTGCCATTAGCATCGGGCCAGGTTCTTTTACAGGACTACGCATCGGGCTTGCTACGGCAGAAGCTATGGCCTACTCCTGGCAGATTCCAGTCTGCGGTGTTGATACTTTGAAGGCAATGGCTTATAACTTGCCAGTCGACGATATTATACTTGCACCGGTGCTGGATGCGCAGAAAGGCAACTACTATCTGGCACTTTACGAATGGCAAAAGGGTGAATTAACCGAGCATCAAAAGGTGACGGTTGTATCACGGGATGAATTGCTCACCAGGCTGTCTGAATTTGCAAAGCCGGTAATGATATTAGGTGAATGTGCGAAGCTGGCAAAAGAGAACTTACCACAGTCAGTGAAGCTTGCACCTTTGCAGGTACGTATGCCGAAGGCTTCTTCCGTGGCTCTTTTGGGACTGGAAGAATACAATAACGGCCAAAGAAAAGATCTTTTCGAATTAAATCTTCATTATATAAGACGATCGGAAGCAGAAGAATTATGGGAAAAACGGCAAAAGAAGGTATAGTAACGCGGAAAATGTCCGCAGCAGATTTAAAGGCTGTGCAGGCTATTGAACAGGAGTCTTTCCATGACAGCTGGGCCGTTGAATCCTGGCTGGCTGAATTGAACAGCAGTTTGGCGAACTACATAGTGCTGGAGCAAGATGGCATTATTAGAGGTTTTGCGGGTTTTTGGCTGATTGCCGGTGAAGCGCAAGTGACGAGAGTAGCGGTAGCAAAGGATGAGCGTGGTAAAGGCTTGGGAAGAATTCTTACTGAAGCACTGATAGCCGCAGCCTGGCAGGAAAACGCCGAAGCAGTTACCCTTGAAGTCAGAAAGAGCAATATTGCTGCTCAAACCGTTTATGAACAAACAGGTTTTACTGTTTCCGGTGTAAGACCAAATTATTATGTGGACAATAAGGAAGATGCCATCATCATGTGGCTGTACCGATAGAAAAATGGGTGGGTTTTATGGAGAAAAAAGATATTTACATATTAGGAATTGAGAGTAGCTGCGATGAAACTGCTGCTGCCGTTGTCAAAAATGGCAGGGAAGTTTTATCGAATATCATTTCATCGCAGGTGCCGATACATAGAAAATTTGGCGGCGTAGTACCGGAAATTGCTTCTCGCAAGCATATTGAAAATGTGCTGCCGGTAATCGACGAAGCCTTGCAGCAAGCAAAGGTTGATATCAAAGAGATTGACGGGATTGCTGTAACTTACGGACCTGGACTGGTTGGAGCGTTGCTGGTCGGACTTTCTGCTGGCAAAGCACTTGCCTTTGCCTTGGATAAACCGCTGCTTGGCGTGAATCATCTCGAAGGTCATGTTTTTGCAAATTTTCTTGTTGACGAAGAGTTGGAGCCGCCTTTTATGGCCTTAGTGGTTTCTGGCGGTCACACAGCCTTAATGAAGGTGAAAGACTACAATAACTTCGAACTCCTCGGACAAACCAGGGACGATGCAGCTGGCGAAGCGTTTGACAAGATTGCGCGTGTCATGGGATTGCAGTATCCAGGCGGCCCTGAAATAGAATTATTGGCAAAGGGTGGTAATCCGACTGCGATTGATTTCCCGCGTGCCTTGCTAGACAAAAGCTATGATTTCAGCTTCAGCGGATTGAAATCATCAGTAATTAATTACCTGCATACGGAAAAGCAGTCAGGACGTGAGGTAAACAGAGCTGATGTTGCTGCCAGCTTTCAGGCGGCTATCGTTGATGTGCTGGTTAAGAAAAGCGTGCATGCCATGGAGGCCAGCGGCTTAAAGAAAATAGTACTGGCCGGCGGTGTTTCTGCTAACAAAACTTTGCAGGCAGAATTGGGGGCAGCGGTGGAAGCCATAGGGGTAAAACTTGTGCATCCCAAACCTGTGCTTTGCACGGACAATGCAGTCATGATTGCCTGCCGGGGCTATTATAAATTCCTGAATGACGAATTTAGCAGCATGGATTTGAATGCCGATCCTGCCTTGAAATTAGGATAAATTAAGTAGGAAAACTTTCAAAGGAAAAATTGCGTCAATTGTGGATAACTCTACAAAGACGCTTAAATACTAGCCTTTGTTTGTTGATAAGTTGTGCACAATTGTGGATAAGCTCTTGACTAATAGTGCATTGATGAATATTCAGAAAAATAATTCTGTGATTAATGGAGGTATCATGGCGAAAAGTTTTTTATCCAAAGAACAGATAAATCTGCTAAATTCCTGCATGGCCGGTGCCAATCTGGCAGCGGATATCGCTCACGCGCATGTGTATCTCTATGTGCGGGACGAAGATCCGAAGTATATCACCGTCTATGGACAGGCACTGCCGCTTAAAGAATTTGTGACACATTCGGCCAATATCATAGGCCGTAAGCTGAGATTGGCGGAAGAACCTCTGGTTGGACGCACCTTGCAGAGCGGCATGGTCGTCACCGGTAAGAGAGAAAGTATTCTCGGTTTCTTTGCTAAGATCAAGCTTTTTCCGTTACTTGATAACAAAAGGCGTTGTTTCGCAGTAGTTGCTTTTGAAAAAAATGGAACAAACGGTGAAGATGATGACGATATTTTTATTGACATGGCAATGACCATGATGCAGAATTTCGAGCAGCGCTTTGCCGGTGAATCTAATTACCGGCGGCTTTCACCGAGTGATGGTATCATGATTGTCGATAAAGACAAGATCATTGTTGCCGCGAGTAACACAGCACGCCACATACTTTCTCTGCTCGGGGTACCAAAACCAGTCGGTCTGCGTACCAATAGCAGGCAGATTAACTGGCCGTTGGTCGGGATGGTCATCAAGGCAGGTATTGCTGAAAGTAAAGAAGTCAAGAAACAGGGCTTGCTTTTGTCAATAAGAGTGCTGCCTTTGACGCCTAAGCAGGATACGCAGGCGGCCATCGTTGTTTTGACAGATATTACCGAGCTAAAAAAGAAAGAGGAAGAACTGCTGGTTAAATCGGCAGTTATCAAGGAAATTCATCACCGTGTCAAAAACAATCTGCAGACTATCGCAAGCCTGCTCAGAATGCAGACCAGACGGACCGAAGATGAAAATACCAAAAATATCCTGCGCGATATTATTGGCAGGATCAACAGCATAGCGTTGGTACATGAAGCTCTTTCACAGCAAGACAGCGATGTTGTGAATGTTGCCGAGGTGGCGGAACGCATTTATCAGGCGATAATTACAAGTATGGTAATGCCAGACTTTGAGTTGGAAAGCAGCTTTTCTGCCGATGAACTTATTTTGCCATCAGAACAGGTAACAGCTGTAGGACTGATTTTGAATGAATTATTGCAAAACGCGCTGGAGCATGGTTTTGAAAATTGTACCAGCGGCAAAATGACTGTAGCTCTCAAGGTAAATCCGGACAGTTATTCACTGGAAATAACAGATGATGGTATTGGACTTCCACCAGGTTTTGAAATTGGACAAACTAATAGTTTAGGGCTTAAAATTATACAAACGATGGCTGAAGCTGACCTACACGGCACCTTTGAGCTGCTGCCCTTGGAAAAAGGGACTCTGGCCCGTGTAGAAGTACCGATAAGGAGAGAGTAAAGTTATGGAAAAAATGCGAGTTATAGTAGCTGACGATGAAACAATTATCCGCCTGGATATCAAAGAAATGCTGACAGAGGCCGGCCATAACGTTGTCGCGGAAGCTGCTGACGGCGAAGAGGCTGTGAAATTGGCTACCGAGTTTAAACCAGACTTGGTTATTATGGACGTAAAAATGCCTAAAATGGATGGCATTACTGCCGCACGCCTGATTAATGACAAACATATTGCTCCGGTTTTACTTTTGACTGCTTACAGTCAGACTGACCTGATCGAGAAGGCCAAAGAAGCGGGCGTACTTGCTTATCTGGTAAAACCTATCAGGGAAGAACAGCTTTTCCCGGCAATCGAAATAGCTCGTTCCCGTTTTGCCGAAATCAAAACGCTGGGCGAAGAACTTGACTATCTGAAAGAAAGTCTGGAAACCAGAAAGCTTTTGGACCGTGCCAAGGGTATTCTGATGGCGGCGCATAATATCACTGAGGCGGAAGCCTATCGGAAGATGCAGCAATACAGTATGAACCAGCGCACTACCTTGAAAGAGCTTGCAGAAGCGATCATTGCGGCTGCTGCTAAACGCAAATAATTAACCAAGCCTTTTCTTTTTTTGTAAAGAAAAGGCTTGATTTTTTTTCATAAAATGATTATCATAGATATTGTAATTAGCACTCGAATTAACGGAGTGCTAACAAATAAAAGATTATAAAATTATATAAGGTATTGAAAGGGGATTGTAAGAATGTTAAAACCATTAGCAGATCACATTATTGTCGAAGCAGTCGTGAAAGAAGAAAAAACTTCCAGCGGTATCTACCTGCCTGATACAGCAGCAAAAGAAAAACCACAAACAGGTAAAGTAATTGCCGTAGGTAAAGGTAAAGTTTTGGAAAACGGTACCCGTGTAGAACCAGAAGTAAAAGTTGGCGAAGTTGTTGTTTTCGCTAAATACTCCGGCACTGAGGTAAAAGTAGACGAAAAAGAATATCTGATCCTCAGCGAACGTGATATTCTTGCAGTACTTGACTAAGAAAAACTAATTACTATTAATTTTCATAAAGAAATTAAGGAGATGTGAAATAATGGCTAAACAAGTATTATTTAATGAAGAAGCACGTCGTGCTCTTGAACGCGGCGTTAACGCATTGGCTGATGCAGTAAAAGTAACTTTGGGACCAAAAGGCCGCAATGTTGTATTGGAGAAAAAATTCGGTGCTCCTACCATTACTAATGACGGTGTAACAATTGCCCGCGATATCGATCTCGAAGACGCTTTTGAAAACATGGGCGCTCAATTGGTTAAAGAAGTTGCTACCAAAACTAATGATGTAGCTGGTGATGGTACTACTACAGCAACCGTTCTGGCACAAGCAATGGTTCGTGAAGGTATGAAAAACGTTGCTGCCGGCGCTAACCCGATGGTAATCAAAAAAGGTATCAAAGCTGCAGTTGATGTTCTTGTTGAGGAGCTGAAAACAGTTTCCCAAAAAGTACAAACTAAGAGCGCAAAAGCTCAGGTTGCTTCTATCTCCGCTGGGGATGAAGAAATCGGCGGCTTGATTGCAGACGCTATGGAAAAAGTCGGTGATGACGGCGTTATCACTGTTGAAGAATCCAAAACCATGGAAACCTGCCTGGAAACTGTAGAAGGTATGCAATTTGACCGCGGTTACATCTCTCCATACATGGTAACCGATCCTGATAAAATGGAAGCTGTTCTCAGCAATCCATACGTATTCATTACTGACCGCAAAATTACGATGATCCAAGACATTATGCCTGTTTTGGAAAAAGTTGTTCAACAAGGTCGTGAGCTCCTGATCATCGCTGAAGATATCGAAGGCGAAGCGCTTGCAACTCTTGTTGTTAACAGACTCCGTGGCACCTTCAAAGCCGTTGCTGTTAAAGCTCCTGGCTTCGGTGACCGCCGTAAAGCAATGCTCCAGGATATCGCTATTCTGACCGGTGCTGCTGTTATCAGTGAAGAAGTTGGCCGCAAACTAGACAGCGCAACTGTTGCTGACCTCGGTTCTGCAAGCCAAGTTCGCGTAACTAAAGACCTTACTACTATCGTTGACGGCGCTGGCAAAAAAGAAGATATTGCTGCCCGCGTTGCTCAGATCCGCACACAAATTCCAGAAACTACTTCCGATTTCGATAAAGAAAAACTGCAAGAACGTCTCGCTAAACTCGCTGGCGGCGTAGCAGTAATCAAAGTTGGCGCAGCTACTGAAGTTGAACTGAAAGACAAAAAACTTCGCATTGAAGATGCTCTGAACGCTACTCGTGCAGCAGTTGCTGAAGGTATCGTTGCAGGCGGCGGCGTTGCCTTGCTCCAAGTGCAAGCAGCTCTGAACAAAATTCAATCAACCGGCGATGAAAAAACCGGTGTTGAAATTGTTAGACGCGCAATTGAAGAACCAGTTCGCCAAATCGCTTTCAACGCAGGTCTCGAAGGTGCGGTTATCGTTGACACCATTAAACGTTCTGAAAGCGGTATCGGTTTCAACGCTTTGACTGAAGAATATGTTGACATGATTGCTGCCGGTATTGTTGACCCGACAAAAGTTACCCGTAGTGCACTGCAAAATGCAGCCAGCATTGCAGCAATGATTCTGACCACTGAAACCTTAGTTGCAGATAAACCTGCAAAAGAAGGTGCTTCTCCTATGGGCGGCGGCATGCCAATGGGCGGAATGCCTGGCATGATGTAATATAAAGCAATTACTTGAATCTCGCGACGTTAATTGCGTCGCGAGATTTTTTTTACCTATCAATTGTAATTTTGCTGCTTTTATGTTACTATTCTTGAATAATAGTAAAAAATGTTACGGAGGCTCTGCAAAAAAATGGAAAAAATGCAACACGAACTTATACTGGTTATTGACTTCGGCGGCCAATACAATCAATTGATTGCCAGAAGAGTTAGAGAATGCGGAGTTTACTGCGAGATTATCCCTTATACCTATACGCTTGAACAAATCAAAGCGAAAAATCCTAAAGGTATAATTTTTACAGGTGGACCAAACAGCGTATATGCTGAAGAAACTCCAAAAGTTGATGCCGGTGTTTTCGAGCTGGGTGTGCCGGTTCTTGGCATTTGCTATGGACATCAATTCATGGCACATACTTTGGGTGGACATGTTGAAAGCGCTGGTATCAGCGAATTTGGCAAGACTTCCGTCGAATTGCAGACAGATTGTTCTCTGTTCAAAGGTGTAGAAGGCAGAAATATTTGCTGGATGAGCCATAACGATTATGTTTCTGAAGTACCGGAAGGTTTCCAGACTTATGCTATGACAAGCGAATGTCCGGTTGCGGCAATGATTAATGATGAACGCAAGCTGTATGGCGTACAATTCCATCCGGAAGTTGAACATACTCCTTTCGGCCGCAAGATGCTTTCCAATTTCTTATTTGATATTTGTGGTGTTAAGGGCGACTGGACTATGGCTTCCTTCGCTAAAACCAAGATTGAAGAAATCAAGGCTTTAGTTGGTGATGCACATGTACTTTGCGCACTGTCCGGCGGCGTTGATTCTTCTGTAGCTGCTGTTCTTGTACATAAAGCAATTGGCAAACAGTTGACCTGTGTATTTGTTGACCACGGCCTGCTCAGAAAAGACGAAGGCGACACTGTTGAACAAGTATTCAGAGAAAAATTCGATATGAACCTTATTCGCGTTAATGCAAAGGAACGCTTCCTCGGTAAATTAGCTGGTGTTTCCGATCCAGAAAGAAAACGCAAAATCATCGGTGAAGAATTCATCCGCTTGTTCGAAGAAGAATCCAATAAATTAGGTAAAGTTGATTACCTGGTACAAGGCACAATCTATCCAGACGTTGTTGAAAGCGGTACCGGTACTTCTGCTACCATTAAAAGCCATCACAACGTAGGTGGTCTGCCTGAAGATATGGATCTGAAGTTGATTGAACCGCTGCGCGAATTGTTTAAAGACGAAGTCCGCGCTGTCGGTGAAGAACTCGGTATTCCTTCAGAACTAGTTTGGCGTCAACCATTCCCAGGCCCTGGTCTTGCAATTCGTGTTCTCGGCGAAGTTACTGAAGAGAAACTCGAAATTACCAGAGAAGCAGACGCTATTTTCCGTGAGGAAATTGCGAAAGCTGGTTTGGAAAGGAAAATCTGGCAATATTTTGCCTGCCTTCCTAATATCCGTTCTGTAGGTGTTATGGGTGATGGTCGTACATACAATCATGCCATCGCACTGCGAGCTGTTACCAGCTCCGACGGCATGACTTCTGATTGGGCACATATCCCATTCAGCGTACTTGACGACATTTCCAGAAGAATCGTTAATGAAGTACCGGGCGTTAACCGCATTGTGTATGATATAACCTCCAAACCACCAGCAACTATTGAGTGGGAATAAATAACAAAAACCTGCAAGCTCTTAAAAGTGAGAGTTTGCAGGTTTATTTTTTTACGTGAAATTCTGAAGTTTGGTATTTGTTTGCAGAAGATTTTTACTTTTTGCAGGAATGATGAAGTGTTTAGCGAAGATAACAACTATATTGTTTTTCTTAGGAGAGGATATAGATGCTAGATCAGTTTTTGGAAAAGCTTGACTGTGTTGTGTCCAAAATTTTTAAGGAGAATTTATTTACAGCAAAACTCGTTGCCATGTGTCTTTTAATTTCGGATTACCTTGATTCCAATGAATCCTATAACTATGATTTTGGTTCAGGCTTTTTCACGGTCATAAAAATAGTAGTGTTCCTATTTTCTTTACTTACTATTTATGACTATCACAAAAGAAAGCAAGCCTTTGGAGTTTGGATATTTGGTCTTATAGCGGTATTGTATAATCCGATTTGCGACGTAGAATTTGTGGAAAGCAGATGGGTAATGGTAGACGTGATTGCTGCTGCTGCTTTCGCAATTTCTTTGGTGTTTGAATATCGAAGAGAAAAGCAGGAAAGATGACCAAAAAGGGTGTCTGTGTACTCGTAGTGAGGCGTTAGCTATGTTCAGAAATAAGCGGAGGTTTGTCTTATCAGCGATAAGTATCGCCGTTGCTCTAGCAACAGTGTTTTATCTGCTTTGTTATTTAGCCAGCCTTCAGGCTGCGCGTATCTTTAATGAAGTGGTGGCTGAGCAGCGTGTGATGAAAGGGACACTAACTGTAGAAGCTTTGCGTGCTAATATATTTGGTACCGTTAGCTTTGACAATTTAGTGTGGAAAGATGATGCTGGCACATTATTGGCAAGTATCCCACAGGGTTCCTTTAAGGTTAGGCCATTGGACATCATTACCAAGCGTTTCAGCTCAGAAACTGTTACCTATGTTGAAATCAAAGATGCGGCGGTAAATATAAATTTTGATGATAAGATGTATTGGCAGCACCTTGATGTTTTTAAACAGCCAAAAACTAAAAATGATATGAAAAATATGCAGCTTAAGGAGTTTAATGTTAAGCTGGTTTTGGTTAATTCTACTATAAAGACACACGCTGACCGGCGTGATTTTAAACTTAAGGACGTTAACGCAACTATTAATTTCAATAGTAAGAAGAGACTGGCTATGGAGTTTCAGTGCGGTAATGTTTCCGGAACTTTTGAGGCTGATGCCGTGCGCTTAAATGGTGCGGTTGATCTGACTAAACCAGTAGGGGTTTATGACAATATCAGTTTCAATATTACTAACTGCAATATGTCTGCCTTTGGCATCGGCAATGGTGAGAATGAAAAGGGTACGGTACAGGCGGTAATAAACGGTAATTTGCCGACGCCGGTGATTACAGGTACTCTGAATATGAAGAAATTGAAGATTACGCCGATGTATTTCAGTAATGTACAGGGTAGTTTCAAATATGAGAACGGTGCAATTGATGTTCCCGAAGTGGATGCCAGAGTATTTGCGGGAAAAGTAAAGGCTAATGGCTATTATAATATCGATGATAGGAGCTATGGCATTGATCTCATAGGCACAGGGCTGCATGGTGATATTGGTCTTAATGATCCGCAGCTGCATTGCCTCGTGGATATTGACGCGCATTTGCGCAGTGACGGCAAGCCCAAGAACCTTTTGATTTACGGTGACTTCAAGTCAGGTGAAGGTTCTTACGGACTAATAGATTTTGATAGCCTGCAGGGAACTATTAGCAGCCAACATGGCATCTTGGACTTCAGAGATGTATATATCATGATCGACGGCGACCAAATCTTTGCGCCTTATCTACGAATAGTAAACGGTAAACTAAAGCTGGGCTCTATCTACTACGAAAGCGACGGCGGGATAAGGAAGAAACTGATGTAGGGAAGCGCAGGGACGTTTCTTTTGCTTCCTAAAAATAACCAGTAAAGAAAGAGATGAATATTTTTCCCGTTATTTTGACTTTTATATTAAATTATAAATAAATGCCCTGCTGATTAATAAGTCAGCAGGGCATTTTACTAATTCAATTTTGTTAAATTTTTATTTCTTTGCAACGGCAATCCAAATTTCGCTCTCATAGTTGGGCGAAGTAATGTCGCCGTCTGGGTATACTTCGAAGTCAATTTCGTTTTTGGGAGCATAGTCAGAGGTGGGGAAGAATTCCTGGTAGATCTGTTTCCACAATTCCTGGATAGCGTTGGGCATCGCGCCTTTGCACTTAAAGATTGCCCATGTATTTGCAGGGATTTCATTTACGCGAAAACCTGTTGGTATTTCTTTGCCGTTGTAGCCGGAAGCGATAGCATAGGGAAAGTCTTTGGCACTAGTGGTGCCGTCACCATAGCAGATGCCGAGAATCAAGCACGGAAATTCGTTGCCGCCGGAAAAATCACAAAGTGTTTTTATAGTGCCGTCGCTCCGGGCTTGCTGCCAAAAATCTGGTATTTCTTTCATGGCTGATTCGTCTCTGGTGCTGAACATTTTGACTTTCTCAATAACTTTGAATGCTGCTTTTTCTTCAACTCTGTAGTTCATAATATTGCCACCTTCCAAGGCTAGTTTTACGGTGAGTTTGGATAACGATTTGAGATTGTTTCCATAGGCTTTTGCCTGCGAGGGTGTGACACCATGAAATTTAGTGAAGGCGCGGCAAAAACTTTCTGGGGAATCGTAACCATATTTTAGCGCGGCATCAATGACTTTCAAATCCGAGGAGGAAAGTTCGCTGCCGGCTAAGGTAAGCCGTCTTTCCCGTATATATTGTCCGAGCGTGCGTCCACAGAGCAGACCGAATACTTTTTGAAAGTGGTAACTGGAGGAACAGGCAATTTTGGCAATTGCTGAGTAATCAAGTTCTTCTGTGATGTGTTCCTCGATATAGTCGATGGCGCGTTGGAGGCTCATGATCCAGTCCAACCGTTCCAACTCCTTCCGTATGTCTTAATTATAGTGAGGCGGCATTATCGCTTCGTGATATTTTGTGCTATCGAATGTCAGATATAGTTTATTTTAGCTCTAAAGCGTTTTGTTGTATACCTATTTTCAGTATTCGATGATTGCGGTAACAGGAAGAAATGCAGTAAAATACAAGTGAAAGAAAATTGTGACGTGGAGATCATAATGAATTCTAAGCGTTTTATTGATAGCTTTTGCTAGAGTTGCTGGAGGAGGAATGTTTGATGAACATAAAGGATGAAGGAGCAATGGTGGTGTTCAGCGGCGGTCAGGACAGCACGACTTGCCTGTTCTGGGCACTGGAGAGATTTGCGAAGGTTGAGGCGGTGACGTTTGATTATGGTCAGCGTCATAGCAAAGAAATAGAATGCGCAAAGAAGATTTGCGCTGATCTGGGTGTTCAGCATACAATTCTGGATATGAGCCTTTTAGGACAGCTGACAGAGAATGCGTTGACCAGGGATAGTATCAAAGTAGAAGCCGGTGAGGAGGGTCATTTGCCTTCCACGTTCGTTGATGGACGCAATATGCTGTTTTTGACTTTTGCGGCAGTGGCGGCTAAACAAAAGGGTTTGAGAAACATTGTAACCGGTGTCTGTGAAACTGATTTCAGCGGCTATCCTGATTGCCGCGATATTTTCATCAAGTCGCTGAACGTAACTTTGAATTTGGCGATGGATCATTCCTTTGTTATTCATACGCCACTGATGTGGATCGATAAGGCGGAAACCTGGGAGCTCGCAGACAAGATGGGCAAACTGGAATACGTGCGCGATAATACGCTGACTTGCTACAATGGCATCATGGGAGCGGGCTGCGGCGAATGTCCTGCTTGCAAACTGCGCAATCATGGTCTTGAGAAATATTTGGCAAGGAGGAAACCGATACATTATGACTGCGATTAGTGTTACTAAAATCTTTAAATTTGATGCAGCACACTTTTTGCCTGAGCATAGCGGGAAATGTGCTGACTTGCATGGTCACACCTACAGGCTGGAAGTAACGGTTGCCAGAAAAGACGGCGGCTTGGTTGCCGAAGGTTCGAGTGCCGGTATGGTACTTGATTTCGGTGATCTGAAAGCTATCGTGCAGCGGGAGATAATTGAAAAAGTTGATCACAAAATGCTCAATGATATATTTCCTTTCCGGACGACGGCGGAAAATATGGTTATCCATTTTTACGAAGTGCTTGAACAGCAATTGACGCCGCTAGACGTGGAAATTCTCAAACTCAGGTTGTGGGAGACACAGACGTCCTTCGCCGAGGTGGTCAAATGAGTATGCGTTATCCTGTAATAGAAGTATTCACCAGTGTGCAGGGGGAAGGAACTTTCAGCGGATTAGGTGCTGATTTTATCCGTCTGGCTGGCTGCAATCTGCGCTGCTCCTGGTGTGATACGGCACATTCTTATGATGTGACTGCAGCGACAATGCTTGATGTCGAAGAGATTCTTGCCAAATGGCAGTTTGGCCAGCCTATCGTTGTTATTACGGGTGGTGAACCGACCTTGTACGACTTGGGCCCGCTGGTGCAGGCGCTGAAAGCCCGCGGCAATTTTGTGACCTTGGAGACTAATGGCACGAATCCTGTTCCTGCTGCATGGGGTATTGATTGGATTACCGTTTCGCCAAAACCGGACAGCGATTATGTGATTAACTGCTCCGCCAATGAACTTAAATATGTAGTTGATGATAATTTCAGTGTTGATGTTATCCAGGCAGATAGGGTGCCACTGCGTCACATTTATCTGCAGGTAGAGAGCTGCAAACCTGAATCTGCGGCGCGTGCGGTACGGATCGTGACGGAAAATCCTAAGCTGCAGCTAAGGGTTGGTATTCAACTGCACAAGGTTTTAAATGTAGAATAAAATTTACTAACTTGCTAGATAAATTAAGAAGGGGTTCCCAATTAGGGGAACCCCTTCTTTTATAATTTTATCGCTAACTATAGGAATGTCACTTCGTTGGTATCAATGTTTATCTTTGCATCTCTGCTGGTCAGGGTCGATTTGGTCGTGTCTATCACTGTAGTATATGCCCAGCGGCCTGTAAGATTCAGTTTATCAACGGGGTTATAGCTTTCAAATGGTCCAATCCTGAAATAGGAAACACCGTATATATAATTCGGATTGCCTATTCTGCGGATGATATTATTTTCTTTAACATATAAGTTGCCGGGCTCTCTATCGGAGGTACGATCAAGAATCAACGTAACATTGCCAAACTGTTTGGAGTAGACTTTGTCACCAAGACTGACTGAAGGATCGCCGATGTTGGTACCCTCTACCGTCTGGACTTCATTAGTATCAATATTGATTCTTACATCTTTGCTTACTATCGGGTAAACGGAAGGATCGACAGCGAGAGTATATATCCAACGATTTGCATATTCAACTTTGTCAACTGCTGTGTATTGACCATAAGTTCCTGCCTGGAGGTAACCGACTCCGTAGATATAGTTTGGATTTCCTATTTGCCTTATATAGTTGTTTTCCTTCACATATAAGTTGCCTGGCTGGTTGTTGGTGGAACGGTCAAAGATAACTTTGATGCTGCCAAAGTCTTGCGCGAAAACCTTGCCTGATTCAACGGTAGAAGTAGGTGGATAGCCCGTGTCACCGTGAGAATTGATAATCAAGCCATTAACAGCATCGAAACTTGAAGACCACTCGAATTCATCAACCATAAAGCGCCAGGTCAGAGGGAAATAGGTAATATCTCTGAAGAGCAATAACGGGTAAGTCTCGTTTTTGTTGTAAATCTCTTTGCCGTTGACACGAATTCTGGATTCGGGTATGAAGGCACTTTCGAGCATACTGCTGGAATATCCTCTGTCAGGATTGTAGCTGGTAGTTGTGCTGATTTTATTTACCTGAAGCCCCTCTTCGAAGCTCCATTTTGTTTCTAAACCAAGAAATCTGCTGTCTTTATAAGTCATTGGTACGTAGGTTATGTCTTTGTAGACGATAACTGGGTACAATCTCTCATTGTTGTCGATTTTAACGTTGTTCATTGTTATTTTGAAAGTTGGCAGACTGACGCTGACCGATTGCTGTGCAAAACTTATGGATGCTATCATCATACTTAACAATACCAAAAGAGAAAAAGAAAAGAGGACCTTTTTAAAGTAACTTTTCATCATTGCACCACCTTTTACTATGCTATATTTTTGGTTTGCGATCCTATAACAATTATAGCAAGGTGAAGGCAAAATTAAAAGAATATTCAAGCAATAGCTATTTTAGCAGACGTTTATCGGTCAAAACGTAGTTAAGCCTAATGTCATGAGGTTCCCTTGGTACTTCCTGAACCAATTGCTCGTCAAAGCCAACACCGATTTTTAGTACGTCTTTCTTCAACGAAGCGAAAAAGCGGTCATAGTAACCGGCACCATAGCCGACACGGTATTTATCATTGTCAAAGGCAACTGCCGGCGTAATGATGAGGTCCAAAAGATCAGGTGTAACTTCCTGATAATTGTCCGGTGAGGGCTCGGGAATGTCATAAGTGCCTGGCTTCAGATCGGCAAGGCTGTGGACTTCTATCGGCAGTATCCTATTTATTTTTTTATCGACGACCGGTAAGTAGGCGTGTTTGCCTGCCTTGATGATTGTTTCAACTAAAGGCAGCAGGTTCAACTCACTGCCGAAGGCGGCAAAAAGCATAATGTGGTTGGCTTTTTGATAAAGCTCGGTCGTCAGAAGTTTTTTAATGATTATTTCAGCTTTGACTTCACGTTCTGCAGCAGAAAGTGTATCGCGCAGACAGATTATTTCTTTACGTAGTTGTTTTTTGTCCAAATTAATTCCTCCAATTCCGCTATGTTGATTATAGCAGACGCTAATCAGAAAAAAAGTATAAGTTTAAAACAGAAGTGAAAAATGCGAACGATTTTTGAAAAAACTGTTAAAAAGTTCACAATGAGATTGACATCGATACCCGGCGTTGGTAGAATTAATCTATACTATGAAAGAATAGTATAGGTCTACCGAAAAGAAAAGCCCAAGGAATTTTAGTTGCATAATTGCAGTTGAGAGAGTTCTTATTGGACTTTTATTTTTTCTCTTCAAACATAGGAGGTAAGATTTGTGAAAGTTGCCATAATCATGGGAAGCAATTCTGATTGGCCGATTTTAGAACCGGCAGAAAAAACTTTGAAACAATTCGGCGTTGAGGTTGAGGTCTTGGTTGCTTCAGCACACAGAACACCTGATGTTGTTCATGAATTTGCTGCTGGTGCCAGAGAAAGAGGCGTGGAAGTCATCATTGCCGCTGCTGGTGCTGCTGCTCATCTGGGCGGTGTCATAGCAGCTTATACTACAGTGCCGGTTATCGGTATCCCGATTAATGCCACACCACTGAACGGTATGGACGCTCTTCTGAGCTTCGTGCAAATGCCTGCCGGAATTCCGGTAGCGACGATGGCTATCAACGGTGCCAAGAATGCAGCAATTTTCGCAGTACAGATTTTAGCTCTTAAATATCCTGAATTAGTTAACAAAATGACTGAAGACAGAAATGATATGCGCGCAGAAGTCGCTTCGAAGGGCGAAAAGCTGGCGAAAATCAGAGCAATGAAAGATTAATTGGCAGGTTATCCTGGGTTATAATTTTGAAAAATGAAGGAGAATTTATCGTGCAGGGAATTGATTTTCAGGAAGACAAGTGGCATGAGGAATGTGGCGTTTTCGGCATTTATTCTCATCGTGACGATGTTGCTCTGAATACTTATTGGGGCTTGTTTGCGCTGCAGCATCGCGGACAGGAAAGCACCGGTATTGCTGTGACAGATGGCAGCAGTATGCAGATCAAACGTGGTATGGGGTTGGTTCCCGACGTTTTTAAGGACGGAGTAGGTGAGCTTTGTGGGCACATCGCCGTCGGTCATGTTCGTTATTCTACTACTGGTGCGAGCATGCCTTTCAACATACAGCCGTTAAAGGTTTATTTTGATGGCGGTAATCTTGCTTTGTCACACAATGGAAATTTGACTAATGCCTGTGAGCTGCGCATGAAGCTTGCCAAAGACGGCGTTGTTTTCCAGACTACAGTTGATAGTGAAGTTGTGCTTAGCCTTATTGCACGTTCCCGCAAGGAAAAGATTGAAGACCGTGTTGCAGAGGCTGCAAATGAAATAAAAGGTGCTTTTGCCTTCGCAATCATGACAGATGACAAATTAATCGCGATGCGTGATCCGTTTGGTTTCAGACCACTTTGTCTGGGCAGACTGGAACATGGCTGGGTAGTTGCGTCTGAGTCCTGTGCACTTGATTTGGTTGGCGCTGAATTTATCCGCGACATTGAGCCGGGTGAAATGATCGTTATCGAAGATGATGATGCTGAGCCAAGAAGCTTTATGTATGTTAATAATATGCCTGCTAAACCTGCGCACTGCGTATTTGAATATGTATATTTTGCCCGTACCGACAGCGTGATTGATAAACAGAGCGTTTACGAAGCACGTCTTAATATGGGTCGTGAGCTTGCCAGAGAAACTAAAGAAATTAAAGCCGATATTGTTATCTCGGTACCAGACTCAGGAACGGCAGCCGCTATTGGCTATGGCCTGGAAGCCGGCATTCCGTTTGTTGAAGGTTTGACTAAGAATCGTTACGTTGGCCGTACTTTTATTCAACCGACACAGAAACAAAGACAAAATGCTGTACGCTTGAAATTGAACGTGGTTGCTCCTCTTGTCAAGGGTAAATCTGTTGTCATGGTTGATGACTCCATTGTCAGGGGCACAACCAGCGGCAAAATCGTGAAGCTTTTGAAAGACGGCGGCGCGAAAGAAGTGCACGTCTGCATAAGTTCACCACCTGTAACAGATCCTTGCTATTATGGTATTGATACTTCGGTAAGGAAAGAACTTATCGCTTCGACTCATACAGAAGATGAGATCTGCAAATATATAGGCGCGGATTCTCTGCATTACATTTCCAAAGAAGGCCTGAAAAAAGCCTTCAATTCACTGGACCCTGAAGGTATGTGCTATGCTTGTTTCGATACTTGCTATCCAGACAATGCGGAAGATGTTGTACGCCAAGGTTCGAAATACTTGTTTGAAAACAATAAATAGGAGGCTGGGATGATGACTGATAAAGAAAAGAAGGAAATTACATATCTCGATGCAGGGGTAGATATTGATGCAGCAGCTAGAGCTAAGGAAATGATGAAGGAAAGCGTAAAGGCTTCCTACCGTCCGGAAGTTTTGGGCGAATTGGGTGCGTTTGGCGGTTTCTTTGCCTTTGATACCAAGAAATACAAGGAGCCAGTTCTTGTAGCTGGTACTGATGGCGTTGGCACAAAACTGAAATTGGCTTTCATGGCTGATAAACATGATACTGTTGGCCAGGATGCTGTTGCTATGTGCGTTAACGACGTTCTTGCACAAGGCGCAGAGCCATTATTCTTCCTTGATTATATTGCGCTCGACAGAATTAACGCAGAAAAGGTTGTTACTATTGTTGACGGCGTTGCCAGAGCCTGCAAAGAGTCAGGCTGCTCCCTTATCGGCGGTGAAACTGCTGCTATGGCTGGTTTCTATGCTAAAGACGAATACGATCTTGCTGGTTTCTGTGTTGGCGTTGTTGAGAAGAGCAAAGCTGTTACCGGCAAAAACATTAAACCTGGTGATGTCTTGATTGGTTTGCCTTCCACAGGTATTCATTCCAACGGTTTCTCTTTAGTTCGTAAAATCTGTTTTGATTATCAAAACTTTGATATGTCGATGGATGTGCCTGAATTCGGCTGCACTCTCGGCGAAAAACTTATGACTCCGACTCGTTTGTATCCTTCTGCCGTATTACCTTTAGTTGACAAATTCAATATTCACGGCATGGTACACGTTACCGGCGGTGCATTCTATGAAAACGTACCAAGGGTTCTGCCAGCTGACTGTGATGCAATTATCGACGCTGGTTCCTGGGAACTTCCTGTTGTCTTCAAAAAACTCCAGGAATGGGGCAATGTTGCTTGGCATGAAATGTACAATACCTTCAACATGGGTATCGGCATGATTTTGGTTGTTGCACCGGAAGAAGCTGATGCTATTCGTGCTCATCTGACAGCTGCAGGCGAAGGCTTCTACACTATTGGTGAGATTGTTGCCGGCAAAGGTGAGGTTACTTTGAAAGGCGGCGTTTTTGGTGAGTAACCAAAAGATAGGCATATTGGCCAGTGGCCGCGGCAGTAATCTGCAGGCAATCATGGATAAAATTGCCGAAGGTGTGCTGCCACTGGAAATAGCCGTGGTCATAAGCGACAAGGCTGATGCCTTTGCTTTGGAAAGAGCCGAAAAGGCAGGTATTCCTAACTTTGCTGTTGTAAGGAAGGAATGCGCTGATAAGAAAGAATTTGAAGAAAAAATAGATGAAATACTGCGCGCTCACGGAGTGGAACTGGTTGTCTTGGCTGGTTTCATGCGTATCCTTGGTGCTGATTTCATAGCAGGCTGGCGTCATAAAATCATTAACATCCACCCAGCACTGCTGCCGAGTTTCACGGGGCTTGACGCTCAGGGTCAGGCTATTCGCTACGGTGCCAAAGTCTCAGGCTGTACCGTTCATTTTGTTGATGAAGGTATGGATACCGGGCCGATTATTCTGCAAAAAGTGGTTCAGGTCGCTGATGATGATACCGAAGAAACTCTCGCAGCGCGTATCTTGGAACAGGAACACAAAGCTCTTCCCGAGGCACTTTCTTTGTGGGCAGCGGGCAAGCTTGCTGTTCAGGGCAGAAAAGTAACAATTACTAATTAAACGGGACAGGTGATGAAGATGAAAATTAAAAGAGCTCTTCTGAGCGTTTCCAACAAAACAGGCATTGTAGAATTGGCAAAATTTCTGAATGAAATAGGTGTGGAAATCATTTCGACCGGTGGAACGATGCAAGCAATTCGTGAAGCAGGCATTCCTGTAACTTATGTCAGCGATGTTACCGGTTTCCCGGAAATTATGGATGGCCGTGTAAAAACCTTAAACCCAAAGATTCATGGCGGTATTCTTGCTGTCCGCAGCAATCCTGAACATATGGCGGCTTTGGCCAAACATGACATAAAACCGATTGACCTTGTCGTGGTTAATCTGTATCCTTTTAAAGAAACAATTGCCAAACCAGGCGTAACTGAAGCTGAAGCGATTGAAAATATCGACATCGGCGGTCCTGCTATGGTTCGTGCATCGGCAAAAAATTTCCGCGATGTTATCATCGTTACCAATCCGGCGAGATATTCCAGCCTGATGGCGATGCTGTCCCAACACGGCGATGCCGATATTACGACTCGTAAAACTTTGGCTAAAGAAGCTTTTAACCATACATCAGAATACGATGCAGCAATTACTGCTTATTTGGAAAAACAATTGGCTGCAGGGAAATAACATTATTTGGGGGAAAAGTAATGCGTATTTTAGTTATTGGCGGCGGCGGCAGGGAACATGCACTTGTTTGGAAACTGGCGCAAAGTCCTAAAGTCGATAAAATTTTTGTTTGTCCCGGCAATCCGGGTATGAAAAATCTGGCAGAGTGTGTAGCGCTGCCTTTGACCGATTTGGAAGCAGTCGCTGATTTTGCTGAGAAAGAGTCGGTTGCTTTGACGGTAGTTGGACCAGAGGCTACTCTTGTCGCCGGTATTGTTGACGTTTTTAACAAACGCGGCCTTGCTATTTTCGGACCAACAGCTGCTGCGGCTGAAATTGAAGGCTCCAAAGCTTTTTCCAAGCAATTGATGGCTAAATACGGTATACCTACAGCTTTCTTCAAAATTTGCGAAGACATAGATACTGCCAAAGCTTATATCAAGGAAAAAGGCGCTCCTATTGTTGTCAAGGCTGATGGCCTGGCGGCAGGCAAGGGTGTCGTTGTTGCCATGACGGAAGCAGAAGCATTGGCAGCAGTTGATGATATAATGGGTGATCTCAAGTTCGGCGGTGCTGGAGCACGTGTCGTCCTTGAGGAATATATGGAAGGCGAGGAAGCTTCCTTGCTGGCCTTTACCGATGGTGATACTATTGTGCCGATGGTAGCTGCTCAGGATCATAAAAGGGTTTATGACGCTGACGAAGGCCCGAATACCGGCGGTATGGGTGCTTATGCTCCTGCACCGGTTATGACTGATGAATTGAAGGAAAAATGTGTAGAGCTGGTCCTGAAACCTACCATTGCAGCGATGAAAGCTGAAGGCAGGAAGTATCAAGGGTGTCTCTATGCCGGTCTGATGATTAAGGACGATGAGATTAAGGTCGTAGAGTTCAATGCCCGCTTTGGTGATCCGGAAACACAGGTTGTGTTACCTCTGCTCGCAAGCGATTTGGTAGAAGTTATGCTTGCCTGTGCACAAGGGCGGTTACATGAAGTCGAGGTAGAGTGGGCTGATGCGGCTACGGTCTGCGTCGTTATGGCTTCAGGCGGTTATCCGGGAAGTTATGACCAGGGTCTGCCGATAACAGGGCTTGAAGAAGCCGGTGCTTTAGCGGATACGATTGTTTTCCATGCTGGCACAAAAGAAACTGGAGACGCAATTGTTACGGCTGGCGGACGTGTACTTGGCGTAACTGCAACCGGCAGCGATATACGTGCGGCCAAAGACAAAGCTTATGCGGCTGTAGAGCTAATTAATTTCAAAGATGCGCACTATCGGCATGATATTGCCTGGCGTGCTCTGAAGCATAAATGATGACAAAGCGTACCATTGTGAAAAATGTAACAATGGTGCGCTTTTCACCTTTTTTGAAAAAATGTATGAAAAGTAACAAAAAAAGTTTGCTGTACAAGAGGTTTAGTGGTAGAATATTGTAAAATATTTTAGGAAAAGGATGGTTGATGATGGCTTTTATTTATGAAGAGGCGGCGCATACATTCAGTGAGTATTTATTAATTCCTGGTTATTCAGGTACAGAGTGTGTTCCGGCTAACGTTAACTTGCAAACTCCACTTGTAAAGTTTAAAAAGGGCGAAAAACCGGCTATCACAATGAATATTCCTTTGGTTTCCGCAATTATGCAATCTGTATCTGACGATAATTTGGCGATTGCACTTTCAAAAGAGGGCGGCATTTCTTTCATTTACGGCTCTCAATCTATAGAAAGCGAAGCGGCAATGGTAGCACGTGTTAAATCCTACCGCGCTGGCTTCGTAACAAGTGATTCTAATATCACTCCCAATAGCACACTGGCTGATATTCTGAAATTAAAAGAAAAAACCGGCCATTCTACTGTAGCTGTTACTTCCGATGGGACTGTCAACGGCAAATTAGAAGGTATTGTAACCAGCCGTGATTATCGTGTCAGCCGCATGGATCTGAACACAAAAGTTTCTGAGTTCATGACTCCAATTCAATCTATGATTGTTGCCACGAGCAATACTTCTTTAAGCGCTGCAAATGACATAATCTGGGACAACAAGCTGAACACTCTGCCGGTAATTGATGACGAAGGCAGACTGCTCTATATGGTATTCCGCAAGGACTATGCATCTCATAAGGAATACCCTTTGGAATTACTGGATGAACAAAAACGCCATATCGTTGGTGCCGGTATCAATACCAGGGACTATGCAGAACGTGTTCCTGCTCTTGTAGAAGCTGGCGCAGATGTACTGTGCATAGATTCTTCCGAAGGTTTCAGCGAATGGCAGAAATTAACTTTGGATTGGGTACGCGAAAAATATGGTGATACAGTTAAAGTCGGTGCCGGCAATGTCGTTGACAAAGAAGGTTTCCGTTACTTGGCTGATGCGGGCGCTGATTTTATTAAAGTTGGTATCGGCGGCGGTTCAATTTGTATTACTCGTGAACAAAAAGGTATTGGCCGTGGTCAAGCCACTTCTCTGATTGAGGTAGCTAAAGCACGTGATGAGTATTTTGAAGAAACCGGCATATATGTACCGATTTGTTCCGATGGTGGTATAGTTTATGATTATCATATGACTTTGGCTTTGGCTATGGGTGCTGATTTCATGATGCTCGGACGTTATTTTGCGCGTTTTGATGAAAGCCCTACCAATAAAGTTAATATTAATGGCAGCTACATGAAAGAGTACTGGGGCGAAGGTTCTAATCGCGCCCGCAACTGGCAGCGTTATGATATGGGCGGCGCCAGTAAGTTATCCTTCGAAGAGGGCGTCGACTCCTATGTTCCTTATGCCGGCACACTGAAAGACAACGTAACGCTCTCCCTGAGCAAAGTTCGTTCTACTATGTGCAACTGTGGCGCTCTGACTATTCCTGAACTGCAAAAGAACGCTAAGCTGACATTGGTATCGTCTACCAGCCTTGTTGAAGGCGGCGCACATGATGTTCTGCTGAAAGACAGCAATATCAACAATTACGTGAAATAACAATTTTTGAAACGGCCCCTTGGTGAAACAGTAATGTATACATTTTTAATGTATTGACACAAATTGTTCACAAAGGTTAGAATTAACCTATTAATAAAAGGAGAAAGGCTGTGTAAAGATGAACTTTTCCAAGAAAATTTTGAGCATTACAGTTTGTGCATTGCTGCTTGTATCTCTCGCACTTCTTGCTGGATGTGGCGGCGATAAAAAAGAAACAAAGAAAGTTTTGAAGGTTGGTATGGAATGTGGTTACGCTCCTTATAACTGGACGCAAACGAATGCTGACAACGGTGCAGTGAAGATTGCCGGCGGTTCAGAATATGCCAATGGCTATGATGTTATGATCGGTAAGTTGTTAGCTGAATCAATGGGCGCAACTTTGGAAGTGCACAAGATTGAATGGGATGGTCTTGCACCGGCAGTTGCTTCCGGTAAAATAGATGCTGCTATCGCTGGCATGAGCATTACCAGCAAACGTAAAGAAAGCGTTGATTTCACGGTTCCTTACTATTATGCTAATGTAGTTGGGCTGGTACGCAAAGATTCACCGCAAGCTTCCGCTAAAAGCGTAGCTGATTTGAAAGGTGCCGTTGCTACTTCCCAATTGAATACAATCTGGTATGATCTGATTGACCAGATTCCTGAAGTTGATAAACTGCCGGGAATTGAAAACGTTCCTGGTATGATTGTTGCTCTTAAGTCCGGCAAATGCAATTTGATTGTCACTGACATTCCGACTGCAATGGCTGCTTCTTATGCTAACAAAGAGCTTGCCGTTCTGGAGTTTGCAGCTGATAAGGGCTTCAAAACAACAAAAGAAGATGTTGAAATTGGTATCGCGGTCAAAAAGGGTAACGCTGATCTCGTTAAATCGATGAATGCTAAACTCAGCAAAATGACTGGAGCAGATTTCAAGAAGATTATGGAAGATGCAATCAAAATTCAACCGTTAGTAAAATAAAATTGTTTTCATTATACGGGGCGGCTTTGCCGTCCCGTATTGACTTATGGTTAAGCAGACAGGGTGGGAATAGACATGACAACAATGCCAACTACTTTTAGTGAGTGGGTATTTTTCTTATTACAACAATATGGTGTGCTTTTTGTGAAAGGCGCAATGGTCACGCTTTTGCTGGCCTTAGTGGGAACTTTCATAGGCTGCCTTATTGGTTTTATCGTAGGTATAATTCAGACAATTCCTGTTGACCCTAACATGGGCGCAGTCAAAAAAAACTTTTATAGAGTTGTGCGTTGGTTACTTGATGCCTATGTAGAAGTTTTCCGCGGCACACCTATGATTGTACAAGCGATGGTTGTTTATTACGGTTCAATGAGTCTTTTTAATATTGATATGTCGGCTATGTTTGCTGGTTTCCTGGTTGTTTCCATTAATACCGGTGCTTATATGGCAGAAACCGTACGTGGCGGCATCAACTCCATTGACCCCGGTCAGACCGAGGCAGCTACCGCAATAGGCATGAATCATTTACAAACTATGCGCTCTGTTATCTTACCGCAGGCGCTGCGTAATATCATGCCGCAAATAGGTAATAACCTTATTATCAATATTAAGGATACTTCGGTATTGAATGTTATTTCTGTTACAGAGCTTTACTTTTCGTCGAAGTCTGCAGCGGGTGTTTATTATAAGTATTTTGAAGTGTTCTTCATTACTTGTACTATTTATTTCATTATGACTTTTACCGTTTCCCGTCTTTTGCGCTGGGTAGAAGGCAGGATGGCTGGCCCGCGTGATTATCAGCTTGTAGCTTATGATCCAATGCAGGATCCTTGCGGCCACTTCCAGATACCGACACGGAAGGAGCAGGATTGATAAATATGGATGAGCAGAAAAATGTTTTGGAAATAAAAAACTTAAAGAAGCAATTTGGTGATCGTGAAATTCTGAAAGGTATTGATTTCTCGGTTAACAAAGGCGATGTGGTTTGTATCATCGGGCCATCAGGTTCCGGCAAATCGACTTTGATCCGCTGCATTAATTTTTTGGAGACACCGACGAGCGGAGAAGTATGTTATAAAGGCGAAAATGTTCTGAAGCAATATAAAGACCTTGCTTTGTACAGAACCAAGGTTGGCATGGTTTTCCAGCAGTTCAATCTCTTTAATAACATGACTGTGCTCGAGAATTGCGTTGTCGGTCAAGTCAAAGTTTTGAAAAAAGATCATGAAGCAGCCAGACAGACTGCAATGAAATATTTATATCATGTAGGTATGGCTGATTATATCAATGCTAAGCCAAACCAGCTGTCAGGTGGTCAGAAACAGCGTGTCGCTATTGCGAGGGCCATGGCATTGGAACCGGAAGTTCTCCTTCTGGATGAGCCGACTTCAGCGCTTGACTCTGAAATGGTCGGCGAGGTGCTCACTGTTATGCGTGAACTGGCAAATGCCGGTCTCACAATGATCGTTGTAACACACGAGATGGCTTTCGCAAGGGAAGTAGCGTCGAAAGTTATCTTCATAGATCAAGGTGTTATTGCTGAAGAGGCAACGCCGGAAATTATTTTCAAAAATCCTTCTAATCCACGTACTAAAGAGTTTCTCTGCCGTTTCACTCAGAATAATTAAAGGATTCAGGCCTCTGTCTGTAGAAATTACAGACAGAGGTTTTTTTATTATTCAATTCAAAGTGAGGCAGTGATCCAAATGAAAAAATATGCTTTTTTGTTGCTTTTTCTGCTTTTGACCAGCCTGGCAGAGGCCGGCGGCCGTATTTTGTTTGTACCACTAGATGACAGGCCTGTCTGCCTTGATTATACAGCAGATACTTTTAAGGCAGCCGGTTGGGATATAGAAACACCGCCGCGAGATATCATAGCGTCTTTTGATCATAATGGTGATCCAGACAAGCTTTATGCCTGGCTCGCAAGCAACGCGACTGGCTCCTCTGCTGTTGTTGTTAGCAGTGACAGTATGATTTATGGCGGCTTGGTTGGATCAAGGACGCACAAGTTTTCTGAGCAAGAGTTGGCAGAGCGTACGACAAGATTATTGCAGTTTAAACAGAAATTAGGCAGTATACCCGTATATGTATTTACTACTGTGATGCGCTCGCCAAAGGCAAGTAGTGCACCGGTCGAACCTGCCTATTACAAAGAATATGGCAGCCAGCTTTTTCGGTTAGGAGCATTAACGGATAAAAATGAGGTTGTTGGACTTACCAAGAGTGAAACCAAAGAAAGACTGAGCCTGGGCAAGGCGATACCGGAAACTATCCTGCGTGATCTCTATAGCCGGCGCAGTAAAAATCTGGCAGTCACAGAAAGATTGCTGGCTGGTACAGAGAACGGCAGCTTTGATTATTTTCTTTTAGGACGTGACGATACGGCACCTTATTCTGATGCTCATCGTGATGCACGCAAGCTGGAGGCGATCAATGCAGTACTTTCGCAGCGTAAAGTGCGTTTTTTTGCCGGTGCTGACCAATTAGGAATGGTGCTCATCAACCGCGCTATCAATCAGGATAAAGGTGCTGTACCGATCGTCCATACTTTTTACGCAGAGGGTGTCGGCGAAAATACCATTCCTGCCTACGAAGATGATACGGTCAGAACAACAGTCAGAAATCAAATTTTGGCAGCCGGCGCCTGGCCTGCTCCTGGTGATAAATATGCTGATCTTATTCTGGCAGTGAATACGCCGTTTGATGGTCTTACTCTGGAAGGCGGTGGTGCAGCTAATTCAGCAAAATTGAAAGGAGAGCAACAAGTGTTTCTCGAAAAAATTAAAGAGTATCTGCAAAAAACCAAAAATGTTGCCGCAGCAGATGTTGCTTACGCCAATGGTTCCGATAACGCATTCATGCAAGGTCTCTTTGCGGAGAAACTGGCTTGGTCTCTTGCTTCTTATGCTGGGTGGAACACTGCCGCCAATACGATTGGTTATGCCCTTGTACAAGGCTTGCAGTCCCCTTATTTAACTCATGAAGATAAGAATGAGTTGCTGCTTGTCAGATATCTTGATGATTGGGCCTATCAAAGCAACGTGCGAGGAGTCGTCAGACGGGAAGTGGTCTGGCCCAGACAATGGCAGGACGGAGCATTTTTGCCTGAGCAGAAGTTGTTTTTGGAAAAAAATATTACTGAGAAAATAAGGAGTTTTGTTAAACCGTATATTACGACAAAAACTATTAGCGAGTGGCAAATTACTTTGCCTTGGAACAGAACTTTCGAAATCAAAATTGACAAACGCTGAAAAAAAGACCCTGTTATTTCTGACAATAAAGCAGAAATAACAGGGTCTTAGTATTTCCCGGGTAATTAGTCTTTCCAGGGAACAGCTTTCTTTTCCAGCCATTGCAGGAATAAATGAAACAGCAGACCTAAAACAGAGAGGACGATGACGCCAGCCATCAGCTTATCCGTAATCATTAAATCACCATAGTGAAGAATAAGAGCACCGATGCCTTCTTGCGCAGCAATCATTTCGGCGGCGACAAGCAGCAATAAGGAGGTTCCGGCTGCCAGCCTCAATCCGGCAAAAATAACCGGTAAAGCGCTTGGCAGGACAACGCTTTTCATCGTAAGCCACCAGCTGGCATTGAAACTGACGGCAACTTTAATTAATAAGGGATCGACATTTTTGACACCGGAATAGGTATTCATGGCAACCGGGAAGAAAACACCCAGTGCAATAATCGTTATTTTCGAAAGTTCACCAATGCCCAGCCAAAGGATAAAGAGTGGCAGGAGCGCAATTTTTGGAATCGGGTAGAGAGCTTGGACGATAGGAGTACCAATGCGGTCTCCCAAAGCCGAGGTGCCGGTAATCATGCCGACGATAAGACCGATGATGCTGCCTACCACAAAGCCTGTGGCAATACGAGCCATACTTGCTGCCAGACTGCGGCCTATTTCACCGTTCATCGTCATGGTCAGCAGTGAGCTAAGAATGCCGCTTGGTGCAGGCAGGAAAAGAGCAGAAACCAAACCACTGCGGCAGACGGCTTCCCAAAGGCCCAAAAGACAAAATATAGCCAGTGCGGAAACCCAGGATGGATAACTTTTTTGCCAATGCAGCATCTTATTTTGAACTTTGTAATCAGCCATTTGTTTCCACCTCCAAGAGGGCAGCGCGTGCATCCTTGCTGATATGTTCCCAGATGATGCGCACGTATTCGTCAATAGCCGGGGCATGTTCAGCGTTTTCACGTTCCGGACGCGGTATATCGATGGTAAGAATTTTACTGATGCGGCCAGGACGGCGAGATAATAAAACGACTCTGTCAGCCAGAAGAACTGCTTCCTGAATATTGTGCGTGACATAAAGAGTGCTCAAACGTGTCTTCTCCCACAACGTAACCAGCTCTTCCTGCATAATGGTTCTTGTCTGCGCATCAAGAGCTGAGAAAGGTTCATCCATCAAAAGCAGGTCGGGATTGATTACAAGAGCTCTTGCAATACCGACACGCTGGCGCATACCGCCGGAGAGCTGATGCGGAAAAGCTTTTTCAAAACCGTTAAGCCCAACCATTTCTATATAATGAGAGATGCGTTCTCTTTGCTCATTTTTGGGAACACCTGCAGCTTCCAGACCGAAAGCGATGTTTTCGTAAACTGAACGCCAAGGGAAAAGCCCGGTTTCCTGAAAAACTATGCCTACAGCTGGTACATGGGTAGCTGCTGCCTCGGTAAAATAAATACTGCCGCCGGAAGGCGTGAGGAGCCCGGCAGTTAAGTTAAGCAGAGTTGACTTACCGCAGCCGCTGGGACCAACAAGAGCGACAAACTCCTCTTCAGCAACAGTCAAGTTTATATCTTCCAGTACTGTCAGCTTTTGTCCATGGGCGTTAGCAAAATTTTTGCTGACACCATCAATGACTAATTTCATTTTTTTACCTCCGTATAGCTAAAAATAAAGAGCGGACGATTGGTCCGCTCCGGAGTGCTCGTTATTTCTTGAGCGCTTTTTCTAATAAACTGGTGTTTACAACCTGTGCAGGATCCAGTTTGCCGTTTATCATGTTATGCGAGCTGTACCATTCAATCTGTGTTTTAATGTCACTGCCAAGAAGTTTGCCATTGCGGTCAATGTACGGCAGGCCTAATTTTACGTCTTCAACAGGTGCGTTAGTGTATTTGGCAATGATTTTGATTACTTCTTCTAATTTCTCTGGCGATTTCTTATCGATAGCTGCATCATAATAATAGTTGCAGGCTTTGACGTAAGCGCGTAAGAAACGAACAGCGATATCATCTTTTTTTACAAAGTCAGGTGAGAAGAAAATTGCGGAAGTCTGATATGGAATAACATCGCCAACCTGGGTAATGACTTTGGCGTAACCAGCTGTTTGAGCTTTTGTTATATTTGGTTCGTTCAGGATGCAGGCATCAATTTGCTTGCTTTCCAAAGCGGCCATGATGGCGCTTAATTTACCAAGCGGCACGAGTTCAACATCGGCAAGAGTCAGCCCATTTGCTTCCAGTAGTCTGCCAAGCATATAATGAAAGGTAGAACCTACTTGGGTGATGCCAATGCGTTTGCCTTTGAGACTTTCTATCGAAGTAACGCCTGCGGCGTAGGCATCACTGTTAACCAGGAGTGCAGAAGAAGGGAAGCCCTTTTCTTCGCGGCCTTTATCAGCGACGATAGCCAACTTTTGGTTGCCGGCAGCCATGTTGAATAAACTTGCGGTAATGCCGGTGGCACCAACATCGACCTTGGAGGAAGCTGTTGCGACGGCGATTGGATGAGCTGCATCAAACCATTCTGGTTTGACTTCCAGATTCTCTTCAGCAAAAAAACCTTTATCAAGCGCGATGAAAAGTGGGGCAGAGCTGGTCAGTCGGAGCAAAGCCAGCGATACCTGAGCCTTTTCTTTCGAAGCGTCTTTCTTCGTTTCATTTTTACTGCAGCCGGCAAAAACAAGTGACATACAAAGCGCCAGCAGCAAGGCAACAACTTTTTTCATTAAACTTCCCCCTTGATTTGTGCATTTTGTTCGTACGTATAGCTCTTTTGGAGCTGCCACAGACTATTGTATCGTATAATAATAGAAAAAACACGTATTTTATTAAAAAAAGATTATTTTTGTAATAATTATGTCCTTTGGGGGTTGGCATAAAATGAAGTTCTGCAGAGAAAAAACTTTCAGTAGTGGACATCTGTTGTTATAATGAACATGTAATAGTAGGGAGGTATATAAATTGAAATTGCACAATATGAAAATTAAGACAACTTTTGCTTTGTTGGCAATTGCTTGTAGTTTTGCGGCTATGCCTAAAACCTTTGCTGAGAAAGCTGACACAGTTGTTCCGGCAAAAGCCACGCTGGCAGCACAAGAAAAAACAGGGAGTGCTTCCTTCGAGGATGCTGTACAAAGAGGAGAGCTCCTGGCAACTGCTTACGGTGATGTTGATGGTGACGGTCAGGAGGAGAAAGTGCTTCTGATGGGCAATAAATTCAGTAATGATTCGCATTACTACATCAAGTTATACCTCCTTGTGAGAGACGCGATAACTGATAATATCAAGGGAGCGATACGTCCTTCTATTGCCGGTGGTTATGACGTCAGCCTACGGCTGGCAGATGTGACGGGCAATGGCGTTGATGATATACTGATTGCTGCTCCAACCGGCGGCAGCGGTGGCATTGTCGCTTATAGGATTATAGATTTTACCGACAACAAGCCAAGAGAAATATTTACGGCAGAAGATAATCAGGGCGTACAGATAGGTGGAAATTACCTGCCGGATTATAAGGTGCGCATCACTTTCGGCGATAAAGGAAAAGAAGTGATCATGAGCGTTCCCACTGATCTTGGGTTTTATGGCTACCTTAAAATTTATGACGATGAAGGTAATCTCCTGAAAGACTATTATCATCCCTATGGGCAGTATCTGTCTGGCTTGCTGCTCTTAGATACTGACAGCGATGGTGTTGCGGAGGTTGTTACCACACAGAGGATCGTTGGACTGAACAATACTGATACGTTAGGTTATGTACGTGCTGTCTGGCGCTATACTGCAGCTGCCTGGCAGCTTGACAATTATACGTTCCAAAGCAAATTGGACTCGCTCGGTCATAGTACCGAACGCGAAAACGTCATAGGCCTGGGCGGCTATAAAGTTTGCCAGGAAAAAGCTGTTATCGGCAGAAATGTTATTGCTTACCCTCGTATCAGCAATGCTGGCAAGGGAGCAGCGCAGTGGAAGACTAATGCCCAGATAGAGAGTTTTGTCCGTGCGCAATTCGACGAAATCAAAAATAAGGGTTACCTGGAAATGAATTATGAGGTAAAGTATGGCGGCTACAAACTGTTGAGCATACTTATGACCGGCAAAAAAGATGGTAAGGGCGGTAACGAAGATATCTTCAAACCTTTTAACTTTGACCTTGCTACAGGGGAACTGGTTCCTCTGGAAAAATTACTTGGTAATGATAAAAAAATGTGGGAAAAAGTTGCAGAAATAACTGCCAAACAGGGTAATAAGGTTACGGCCGAGACCATGGATAGCTATTATTTTGACGGCGACAACTTTGTTTTCTTGCAGCGCAATGTGGAAAAACAACGTATGGAGCAAATTAGTGTGCCAAAAAAAGAACTAGCAAAATTTTTCGCTGAGAACAAAATAGAAAAACAAAACTGACTGAGTAGTCAAAAGAAGAAAAACGTAGCATAAGCAAGGAAAAGTGAGAAAAAGAGCTATAGTTTCGTTTAATCGGGTTTGCTTTTGCTAATATGACAACTTATAATGATAGCTGTGTTCTTTATATATAGAACAATGGGATTTCCGGTAATGCTTCAAGTAGTATTACTTTAATGGAGGAGGATACAGATGTTAGGGAAAAAGAAAGTTATGGCGCTGGCACTCGTTATTGCGTCTATGCTCGCAGTAGCCGGCTGTGGTGGTAAACAAGCAGCGGGACCTGCAGAAACATTGGTAAAATCTATGCAGGTAATCAAACGCGATACACCTATTGTTTACGAGTATTCTGGTTTTGTAGAAGCTCAGAACGAAGTGCAGATGAAAGCGCGTGTTACCGGTATGATTACGGAGAAATATGTTAACGGCGGTGACAAAGTTGAGAAGGGTCAATTGATGTTTGTTATTGATTCACGAACTTATCAGGCTGCTTCCTGGAACTATCAGGCACAAGTTGCCAGCGCACAGGCTGATTTGAGCCGTGTACGCCGTGATGCTGACCGCTATCAGCAATTATATGACCAAGGTGCTATTTCCAAGCAAACTTTGGATAATACTATGGCAGAGCTGGAACAAAGCGAAGCCAAGGTTCAAGCACAAAAGGCACTATTGTCATCCGCACAGGTTGACTTAGGGGAAACAAATGTCGTGGCACCATTCAGCGGAAAAGTTTCGGCAAATGATTTGGCTGTCGGAACCTTTGTTACAGCAGGAACAACAGTATTGGCTACTATTTCCAACAGCGATCCTGTACGCGTGAAATTCAGCCTTGCTGAAGCTGAATATTTGAAACTATTGTCAACTAAAGCTGAAGATGGCACTGCACCGCTGGAAAATCTGACAATCGTTCTTGCTGACGGCTCTACCTATCCTTTAAAAGGTAAGCTTACTCAAGTCGATCGCAGTATCAGTGAAGGCACAGGTACTTTGACCTTGAAAGCAGAGTTTGATAACCCAGACAAGGTGTTGCTGCCTGGTATGTTTGCTCATCTGCAAGCTAATGTTGGTACTAAAAAAGATGCTTTGCTGGTACCACAACGTGCCGTAACGGAAATAATGTATAAGAGTTTTGTCTATGTAGTAAACAGTGAGAACAAAGTTGAAATGAAAGAAGTTAAACTTGGTGCCCGTGTTGGCAGGTTATGGGTTGTTGAAAGCGGCCTTGACGGCACAGAAAATATCATCGTAGAAGGTATCCAAAAGGTTAAGAAGGGTTCTGCTGTTAAGGCAGAAGCTATGACTGAACAGGATCTTGATACATCTGCAACAAAATAACAAGGAGGTATTAACTAATGGCACGTTTTTTTATTGACCGTCCGGTCTTTGCAATAGTGCTGGCAATTCTTATCACCTTGTTGGGAACCCTTGCCGGGTTTAATCTGCCGATAGCCCAGTACCCAAATATTACCAAACCGCAGATTACAGTATCGACTACTTATGTTGGTGCTGACTCCAATACAGTTGAACAAGCTGTTGCGCAGGCCATCGAGCAAAAGGTTAATGGCGTAGAGAATATGCTTGATATGCGTTCAACCAGTACAAATAACGGTGGTTACACGCTTGATGTTTATTTTAATCTGGACAAAAACGCGGATATTGCGGCTGTTGAAGTGCAAAACCGTGTTGATCAGGCTAAAGCTTCCATGCCGGAAGAAGTAACAAGCTATGGTATAACTACTACTAAAAAAGCAGCGGAGACAATTATGTATTTTGCGCTGCATTCGCCAGATAGAGTCTACGACGGAATGTTCTTGAAATCATATGCCATGACGAATTTTCTGGACGCGGTCAAGAGAGTAAAAGGTGTTTCTACCGTTGATGCTTTTGGCCCGGAATATTCTATGCGTATTTGGCTGCAGCCCGATAAGATGGCGCAGCTCGGTGTCACAGCAAGTGATGTTTCCACAGCTTTGGCTACTCAAAACATTCAGGCACCTGTTGGTTCAATAGGTGCCAGACCGACTGCGGCAGAACAGGAATTTCAATATTCTGCCAGTGCCCAAGGCCGTTTAACGACGGAAGAAGAATTCGGTAACATCATAGTTCGTTCTTCCAATGGTCAGAATCTAAAACTTAAGGATATTGCGACGATTGGGCAGGGCTCACGTAGCGATGCCATTGTAAGCCGGCTTAATGGCGGCGATTCGGTTGTTTTCCCGGTTTATCTGACAAGTGATGCTAATGCACTGGAAACTGTGGCTAATATCAAAGAAGTTTTAAAGGATGCGGAAACACGTTTCCCTCCGGGCATGGAGCTGAGCATGGTCCAGGATAATACGACTTATATCGTTGAATCTTTAACGAAAGTTGCTCGTACATTCTTTGAAGCATTATTATTGGTTTTGTTTGTTGTTTACATATTTCTTGGTAGTTGGCGGGCTACTCTTATACCTATGCTTGCCGTGCCTGTATCCTTGGTTGGTACGTTTGGCGCCTTTGTATTTTTAGGCTTTACCATCAACACGATCAGCATGTTCGCCATGATTTTGGCTATCGGCCTTGTTGTCGATGATGCCATCGTAGTTGTGGAGGCGGTTGAACACCATATTCAGGAAACAGGGCTGTCACCAAAAGAAGCTACCTACAGGGCTATGAAGGAAGTTTCCGGCCCGGTTGTGGCCATTGCCTTTATCCTGGCATCTGTCTTTATTCCGGTTGCTTTCCTTGGTGGTACGGTGGGCCAGCTTTATAAACAGTTTGCTTTAACAATTTCTGTTTCTATGGCCCTTTCGGCTTTGGTTGCTTTATCATTGACCCCTGCATTGTGCGCTTTGGTTTTGAAACCACGCACAGCGGAAACGGCACCAAAAGGGCTTATTGGCAAGATTGTCGATGGGTTTAATGCTTGGTATGCCAAGGTGCTTTCAAGATACACGGTTAATGTTGAAAAAGCTATCAGACATACTAAGATTGTTGTTGCCGGTATGGCAGTTATGGTTATTGTTATCGGTGTTATGGCAAAAACTCTTCCTTCAGGTTTTGTTCCTGATGAGGATCAGGGTGCCAGCATCGTTGCCTTTAATTTGCCGGAAGCGGCTTCGAGCAATCGTGGCATTCAGGCAATGCTGAAGGCTGGCGGTCAGGTGGAAAAATTACCTGGCGTCAAGTCAGTAATAGAAGTTTCCGGCATGGATATTCTTACTAATGCGCCAAAGGCCAGCGCAGGCTTTTTGTTTGCTGCCATGGAAGATTTTGACAAACGTGATGTTGACGTACAATCCACCATCAAAAAGATATACGGTATTGGTGCAGGTATGCCGGAAATGAGCATGATGGCCTTTAATATGCCTGCTTTGCCTGGAGCGTCCAGCACAGGTGCCTTAGGTATGTATTTAATGAACTTGGGCGGCGATTCTACCGACCAAATGAACACACTGGCACAGACTTTTCTGCAAAAGGCTAACCAACGTCCGGAAATACGCGTTGCGTATACTACTTTTAACACGAATACGCCTTCTTATAAATTTACTGTTGATCGTGAAAAGTCAGAATCTCTGGGCGTACCTGTTTCCAGCGTCTACACCGCGCTGCAAACCTTCCTTGGCGGTGCCGAAATAAACGATTTTAACCGTTTTGGGCGTACCTGGAAAGTTGTGATGCAGGCTGACGCTAAATACAGGACTGATGTTGATGCTATGCGTCTTTTCTATGTGCGCAGCAGCAATGGCACAATGGTACCTTTAAATACGTTAGTAAAATATGAGAAGACCAATACAGTGCCTTCTATTACCAGGTTCAACGGCGCCAGCGCTATGAAGATTGCCGGCGATGCGGCCCCTGGTTACAGTACCGGTCAGGCCATGAAAGCCCTGGAAGAGGTTGCGGCAGAAGTACTGCCTTCTACCTATACTTACGAATGGGTTGATCAGAGCCGCGACCAGATTGAATCCGGTGATAGCTCTACGAAAGTTTTTGTTATTTCCTTGATCTTCGTTTTCCTCTGCCTGGCGGCTTTGTACGAAAGCTGGTCCGTGCCTTTGGCCGTTCTGCTTTCTGTGCCGTCTGCAATTTTTGGCTGCTTCCTGGTTCAGTACGCACGCGGTTTGCAAAACGATGTTTACATGCAGATTGGCTTGATTACGCTGATAGGATTAGCTGCGAAGAACGCCATTTTGATTGTTGAATATGCCAAGATGAATCTGGAAAAGGGTGAATCTCCTCTCAAAGCGGCTGTTGACGCGGCTAAACTTCGTCTGCGCCCGATATTGATGACTTCATTCGCGTTTATTCTCGGCTGTCTGCCTCTTGCCATTGCGACGGGCCCAGGTGCCGGAGCACGCGTTTCCATGGGCAATGCCGTAGTAGGCGGCATGACTATAACGACTTTGGTAGGCATTTTTGTGATACCGGTAATGTTTGTTTTCATTGAAAATCTATTTAGTAAAAAACAGGAAAAAGAAGAAAAATAATCGTAAAAAAGCAAGTATAGTGCTCCACCTATAGGTGGAGCACTATTTTTTTGCAGGAATTTAGATGTTTTTGTCGTAATTAGTAAATATTCGTTTTGCGTAAAAGGAGATTAAAGAGTGAAAAAAAATCTGATTGGCCGCGTTTTCGTGCAGCATGTCTGGCAATTGACTAAAAGTTACTGGCAATCGGAGGAAAAGAAGAGAGCGTACTTTTTGTTAGGTGCCATAATTGCGCTTACTCTGGCGCACGTCTATGTTCTGGTACTTCTTAACCACTGGAATAATGCCTTTTACACCGCATTGCAGGATTATGAGACTGAGAAGATTTTTAGCGAATTGTTTCATTTCTCTTGGCTTGCCGCAATCTATATCATAGTTGCGGTATATGCTTTTTATCTGCAGCAAATTTTAGCTCTCGGCTGGCGACGCTGGCTGACTAATGCTTATCTTGATGAATGGCTGAATAACAAGACGTACTATCGTCTGCAAATGTTTGGTACGGCGACAGATAATCCGGACCAGCGTATCAGCGAAGATGTGAAGATGTTCGTGGAAATGACCTTGCAGTTTACCATAGGTCTTCTGAAAGCTTTTTGTACTCTCGTTTCTTTCGTGGTTATTTTGTGGCAGCTTTCCGGGCCTCTGCAATTAAGCGCTTTGGGGCAGGAGGTTCATATTTCCGGTTACCTGGTCTGGGTAGCTCTCATTTATTCTGCTATCGGTACCTGGATAACGCACAAAGTTGGTCAGAAACTGGTCGGCTTTAATTTCGTGCAGCAACGCTATGAAGCTGATTTCCGTTTCAGCATGATGAGGTTGCGTGAAAATGCGGAAAGCGTGGCTTTTTATGAAGGCGAAAAGCAGGAAGGTACAGTTTTTAAAAAGAGATTTACACTGCTTTTAGATAATTTCTGGAAAATAGTGCAGAAACAAAAACAACTTGTCTGGTTGAATTCCGGTTACTCGCAAATCGCAATTATTTTTCCTTTTGTAGTATGTATTCCAAGATATTTGAGCAGGGAGATAACTTTAGGTGGTTTGATGCAAATTGCCGCCGCTTTTGGCAGGGTACAGGACTCACTTTCTTATTTTGTCGACATGTACACGTCTCTGGCGCAGTGGCAGGCAGTAGTAGACCGTCTTATCGGGTTTGGGATGCATATGACGGAAGTCGAAGATGAAAAACCGCAGCTTAACCTTAAGCGATTAAAAACAATTGATAATAAAGTCAGCGTGAGAAACCTTGATCTGGAACTTCCTGATGGTTCGAAACTGATGAAGAACATAAATTTTGAGTTGCAGCCAGGAACGAATGTTCTGGTAAAAGGAGCAAGCGGCAGCGGCAAAAGCACTCTGCTCAGAGCGATAGCCGGCATCTGGCCTTTTGTCAGTGGAGAAATTGAATTGCCGGAACAGGAAAAAATTATGTTCATTCCGCAAAGACCATATCTGCCTTTAGGCACCTTGAGGGAAGCGCTGCTTTATCCTGGAACGCGGCAAAAGACAGATGAAGAACTCATTGCTTTGCTGGAACTTTGCAAGATAGAATCATTAGCGGGTAATCTTGACATGGAAGCAGATTGGTCGCACGTTTTATCCATCGGCGAGCAACAGCGTCTCGCTTTTGTCAGGGCTATCATTTATGAACCAGATTGGTTGTTTTTGGATGAGGCAACCTCTGCGCTGGACGAAGATACTGAAAAAGTAATGTATAAGCTGTTAGAAGAAAGACTTACAGAGACAACAGTTGTCAGTATCGGACATCGCAGTACTTTGAATAAATTTCATTCGTTGGAAATAAAGCTCGATAAAATAACGGCATCCGCTGTTTTGCAGAAGATTAACCGCGAGAGTATAAATTGAAGGAGGAATTGCATTGAAACCATTGGCTATAGCAGAAAATATTTATGACGTAGGAATTATTGATTGGACAACAAGAGATTTTCATGGGTACGTCACTCCACGCGGGGTAACATATAATTCTTATCTTATTGTTGATGAAAAAATTTGTCTGATTGACGCTGTCAAAGCACCGTTTACTGATGAATATATCAAAAATATAAGTAAAGTAGTTGATCCTGCGGACATTGACTATGTTATAGTTAATCACGTTGAGCCTGATCATTCCGGGGCTTTGCCAAAGCTAGCAGAATTAGCACCGAATGCGGTATTTTTTATTACTCCGCAAGGAAAAAATGAAGCTATTCAGCATTATGGTGATATTTTTAATTTTGTTACCGTAAAAGAAGGAGATGTTCTTTCTCTGGGCAAACGGGAGCTGCAGTTCCTGCCTCTGCCGATGCTGCATTGGCCTGATTCCATGTCAACCTACCTGAAAGAAGATCAGATTTTGTTCTCTAATGATGCTTTCGGTCAACATTATTGCACGAGCAACCGCTTTGACGATCAAATTGACGAGTCTATCCTGTTTTTTGAGGCACAGAAATATTTTGCCAATATATTGTCTCCTTACGCTAAATTAGTGGAAAAAGCTTTGCAAAAAATTGAAGGTCTGCCGCTGAAAATGATAGCGCCAAGTCATGGCGCTATCTGGCGCTCTCATATTGAGAAAATTGTTTCGCAATACAGCAAATGGGGTGTTGGAGTAAAAAATGACACGCTGATTATTGCTTATGAAACTATGTGGGGTGGCACAGAGAATGTTGCACGCTCCATTCTGACAGGAGCGGCAAGTGCCGGGATTCCTGTTAAACTGTTCAGGCTCAACTCTACCGATAACAGTCATATTGTTGCGGAACTTTTGGAAGCCGGCGGCGTATTGTTCGGTTCGCCGACACTGAACTATGGCATGATGCCTGCCATGGGTGGGCTGCTGACATATTTAAAAGGCTTGAAACCAGGCAAAAAGCTAGCAGCTGCTTTTGGTACTTATGGTTGGAGCGGCGGAGCCCAAAAAGATATGGAAGAATTTATTACAAAGGCAGGGTTTGATTTACAGCCAGGCTTTAACTGTAAATGGAAACCGCAAAGCGGTGAAACTGGTGAGGCTGAAAAGTTTGGCTATGAATTCGCTATGAAAATAAAAGAGAATAAATAAACAAAAACGCCGGCTGAAAAAGCCGGCGTTTTTGTTGTTTGCTTTGCCCACTGCACGTAAAAACTTGATAAAAGTCAAATAGTCAAATATAATAGAAGTAGAAATGTGATTGCTCTATTTGTTATGAAAGGTGGTGGGATTCGTGAAAAATCTTGCAGATGATATAGAGAATTTTATCGTTCGTCAACTTTTGCTTGATGAGGAAGATCAGATATTTGTACAGAGAAATGAACTAGCTGACCGCTTGTCTTGCGCGCCATCCCAGATAAGTTATGTTTTAAGCACCAGATTTACGCCTGAACGCGGTTATATCGTGGAATCCAGACGCGGCAGCGGAGGCTTCGTGCGCATTGTCCGTTTAATGACTGGGGAACGCCAGCAAATGGGAAAAAGTTCCGGGCAAAGGGAAAATAAAATCAGACAGTTTGCCAAGGCAAATGGAATTACTTATAGAGAAGCGGTTTTACTTTCCTTTATGATGGAAGTGCTGGAAGGCAGAGTAGAGGCCAGAGAACGCGGCGCAATTTTCACAGAGGCCATTGGCAGGCTTGCAGGAACAAAAATCGAAGATTGACGGACTTTACTGCCCGCTGATGGGTGAGGAGATAGAATAGTGGCGAAAATTAAAATTCATTATGTATGTCAGAATTGCGGCTACACAACTTTGAAATGGCTTGGCAAATGCCCTGAGTGCGGAAAATGGGATAGTTTAGTCGAAGAGACTGTAGTGCCTGAAAGTAAAGCTTCTTTTTTAGCAGTTAAGGAAAATCCGCGTCCTAAGACATTAGACAGCGTGTCAATCGATCATTTAGAAAGAATGGCAACAGGTATCCGTGAATTTGATCGCGTTCTGGGTGGCGGCATAGTGCCAGGCTCTTTGGTCCTCCTCGGTGGTGACCCGGGTATCGGCAAATCAACCATAGTTTTGGATGCCAGCATGAAGTTCAGCGAAAATGGCATCAAAGTTCTTTACGTGTCCGGTGAGGAGTCGGAAGCGCAAACGGCGATGCGTGCGAAACGTCTTGGCGGCTCCGGCAGTGGCCTGCTTATCATGACGGCGACCGATCTGGCGGTTATTCTTGCACAGGCGCAGGAGGTTAAGCCGGCGCTGCTTGTAATAGACTCGATACAGACTATGTACAATGCGGAATTTGAGACGGCTGCCGGGAGCGTTGGACAGGTCAGGGAGTGTACTGCCAAATTGCTTCGGTTTGCTAAGTCTACTGGTATTGCCGTTCTTATTATTGGCCATGTTACCAAGGAAGGTAATATAGCAGGACCAAGGCTGTTAGAACACATGGTCGACGTTGTATTACAATTCGAGGGTGAAAGATCTTATGCTTTCCGTGTGCTGCGAGCTTTGAAAAACCGTTTCGGTTCTACGAACGAAAGCGGTATTTTTTCTATGGAAGAGAGCGGTCTGAAAGAAGTTGCTAATCCTTCCGGTCTTTTTTTGGAAAAACGTGCTTCTGCGGTACCTGGCTCAGTTGTCTGCGCTTGTCTGGAGGGTAATCGCCCCTTGCTGGTTGAGATGCAGGCGCTGGTAGCCAGGACGCCTTATGGTATGCCGCGCAGAACTGCTGTTGGTTTTGATTACAATAGGGTTAATATGCTGCTGGCAATTCTGGAAAAAAGGCTAGGGATGGATTTTGGCACGCAGGATGTCTATGTCAATGTTGTCGGTGGTGCCCGAGTGACGGAGCCGGCGGCTGATCTTGCTGTCATAGCGGCAATTGTTTCCAGCTATCGTAACAAGCCGGTAATGCCGGGAATTCTTGCTGTAGGGGAAGTGGGCCTGACTGGCGAGGTTCGCAGAGTTGGCTTTGTTGAAAGAAGAATTAAAGAAGCGCAGAATTTGGGCTTTCAAAAATTTGTTACACCAACAGGCAATTTGTCTGCGAAAAGTTTACCGACAGGTATTATTCAGGTAAATACAGTGGAAGAAGCACTGGCTGCTTTTTTTGAAAAATAAAAGAGCTGCTTTCTCTGAAATCTAACCGTTCAGAGAAAGCAGCTCTTATACTTGATTTTTTAAGAAAGGTAATAGAAACCTAGTGTGGCGATGGCGTTATTTTCTTCTTGCATAACACTATCCATTTTCAACCCGGTAAGATTACATAAAGCTGCCAGGTAAAAAAGCGAATGGCCGATTTCTTTGGAGAGGGTTTCCTTGCAGTGAGGGCAAAGTTCACCATCGACATGTGATGACATATAGTCTTTTAGACATGTGAAGGTAACATCCTGGGGCACGCTTTGCTTATGTGCTTCAATCTTGATGCAACCGCATTCCGTTACGGATTTGGCAAGAGCACGATTAACGCGTGCTGCGGATTCTTGATATTTCGTCATGATATCGAGAACGCTTTTGTGACGAATCAGATATTTTTCAACATTGGCTTGAAAGTCTTGACAGGAATTATCTTTCATATTTAGCACCTCTCTTGGCTTAATTATAAATAAACACTTTTGGACTGTCAATTTTAAGGATTATAATTAAATATATTAAAATATGATTGACATGTAAAAAACTACATGATACAATAAAAAATTTTGACAAAGTAAATTATTTATGCTAAAATAATATTGTGACAATGAAGGGGGCATGGCGAATGTTCGAAACCGGAGATAAGATTGTTTATCCGATGCATGGTGCAGGTATGATAAATTCTATAGAAAAACGCAACGATGAAAATGGTGGCGTTGTCGAATATTTCATACTTGAGATGCTTCTGGGTGACATGAAAATCATGATCCCAATAAAAAATATTGAACAAGTAGGGCTTCGGCATGTAATCAGTGAAGAACAGCTTGCTGATATTGAGAACGTTCTTATCTCACGCCCTGAAAATATAATGAAGAGCATTACATGGAACCGACGTTTCAATCTCTATCTTGAGAAAATGAAAAGTGGAGATATCTTTGAGGTTGCCGGTGTTGTAAGAACTTTGGCGGTTCAGGAAGAAGAGAAAAAGCTTTCAACTGGTGAACGAAGACTTTTAAATACTGCACGCCAGATTCTTCTGAGCGAGGTTATGCTGGTGCGTTCCCAAAAACTTGAAGAAGCTGATAAATGGTTGCACAAGTTTTTTAATTTAAATTAACATTAAAATACGTCGTTACTCGGCGTATTTTATTTTTTTTGCCTGATATGACCTATTAAAAACTCTTCTTTTGTAGTAAGATTATGGCGTAAGAGACAGGAAGGAGGTGAGAAAATGTTAACGAGAATTCTTAAACTGACAATAGTACTTGTATTTGCAGTTTCAGGTCTGCTTTTGATGGATTATCTGGTTCCTTATCTTTCCGAAATGATACCTAATGATATGTTCAAAAATGGTCCTTTTGGTTTTGCCTTAGCAACTGTTATTGCGGATGCGCTGGGTTTTTGTTTGTTTGGTGCGATAGGTTATGCAGTTTCAAATTTTATCATTGCATATACTATGCGTTTTACCGAGGTAATGGCTGCTGTCTTAGCTAAGGTTCCGACCAGTAATATCCTGGTAGTCGCTATGGGTGCCACTATTGGTCTTATCGTAGCTAATCTGATAGGCAGTCCTTTTTCACATCTGCCAATCATCGGCATGTATATTCCATTGATCCTTAGCCTGATTCTGGCAATAGTCGGAGCAAAGGTAGCTTTGATAAAACACACTGATATCACTTCATTTTTTAACCGTATCTGGTCTTTGCGTACTTCTAGAGAAGCGAGCAAGGAAGCAGAAGCGGACAATGTTTGCAGCAATCATAAAATATTAGATACCAGTGTTATTATTGATGGCCGTATTGCCGACATTCTGAAGACAGGTTTCCTGGAAGGCGTGCTTTTTATTCCTGGTTTTGTACTGGAAGAACTGCAAAAAATTGCTGACTCGTCAGATACGTTGAAACGTAAAAGAGGTCGCAGAGGTCTCGACGTTGTCAAAGCCATGCAGGATGGACTTTCCAAGCAGGTGGAAATTATCAATACGGATTATGACGATATTACAGAAGTTGATGCTAAATTGGTTAGACTGGCTAAGGAAATAGGCGGCCTAGTAATAACTAATGATTTCAATTTGAATAAAGTTGCTGAAATCCAGGGCGTAGGTGTTTTGAATATCAATGACCTGGCCAATGCTGTTAAACCGGTGGTTCTGCCAGGCGAAGATATGCTGGTATTCCTGGCCAAGGAAGGCAAAGAAAGCGGTCAGGCAGTTGCCTATCTGGACGATGGAACGATGATTGTTGTTGAAGGTGGCAAGAAGTATATTGGCGAAAGCGTCAGTGTAGTTGTTACTTCTGTTTTGCAGACTTCAGCCGGTCGTATGATATTTGCCCGCATGAAATAACATTGGGGGTTGTTTTGTTTTGAAAAAAATAGTTGTTATTCTGGCAGCAGCAGGATCAGGTCGAAGGATGGGCCTGGGCATGAATAAGGCTTTTTTGCTGCTGGAGGGTTTGCCGGTAATTGTCCATAACCTGCATCAGGTGAGTCAGGTTGCAGGAGTAAAACGTGCAATTATTGTGGTACGGCCTGATGAGTTAGCAGAAGGAACGGCAATCCTGCAAAAATACGAAGCTACTTACTTTCCGGAGCTTAGCTGGCAGATAATTGCTGGCGGCAGGGAAAGGCAGGACTCTGTTTTCAATGCTTTATGCCTTGTGCAAGACGGCGAAGACTTTGTTGCTGTTCACGACGGTGCCAGACCTTTTGCTACGCCTGATATCTTTGCGCGTGTTTTTGAAGCGGCGCAAATTAGTGGCGCTGCAGTTGCCGGCGTACCGGTTAAGGATACTACCAAGCTAGTTGATGCTGAAGGCAAAGTGATTACTACCTTGGAACGCAGCAAATTAAGGGCGATACAAACGCCACAGATTTTTCGTACGCAGCTTTTAAAGCAGGCCCATGAAATGTTGCAGAGAGAAAAGATAGATGTCACTGACGATGCTGGTGCTGTTGAACTTTTAGGTAAGCCTGTTGTTGTTGCCGAAGGTTCTTATACGAATAATAAAATCACGACCCCGGATGACCTCGTCTGGGCCAAAGCTTTATTACACAAGGGAGAAGAAAAGCTTGTGAAAGAGGAAAGAAATCTTACAATGCGTGTGGGCAGCGGATTTGATGTACATTGCCTTGTTGCGGAAAGAAAATTGATTCTATGTGGTGTCCAGGTTCCTTACGAACTTGGGCTTGCAGGTCATTCCGATGCGGATGTAGCGGTTCATGCCTTAATGGATGCTATGCTGGGTGCTGTCGCTTTAGGCGATATTGGACAGCATTTTCCTGATACTGATGAAAAGTATAAAAATGCTGACAGTATGATTTTGCTCCGTCATGTAGCAAGATTACTGCAGGAAAAAGGCTGGCAGGTTGGCAATGCCGATATCACCATTATTGCGCAAAAACCAAAGTTAGCTGCTTACCGCGAACAGATGCAAAGCAATCTGGCTGAAGTACTTCAGCTTGACAAGGATGCAGTCAATGTTAAAGCAACAACTACAGAACAGCTTGGTTTTACAGGCCGAGGCGAAGGTATAGCTGCGCAGGCAGTGATTACCGTTTGCAGGTTGCCGCAGCAGTAACGTTTTTCAAGGTACCAGAAGAGACTTTGTGCTATAATTTAAAAGATATAGCGTTTTACATATTTGGAGGTTTTGTTCATGGAAAAGGAAATAAGAGTAAGATTTGCACCAAGCCCTACCGGACCATTTCATATCGGTGGCGCACGTTCAGCTTTGTTTAACTGGCTTTTAGCCCGTAAAACCGGCGGAAAATTGATTTTAAGAATTGAAGATACAGACTTGGAACGTTCCAGCAGAGAATCAGAGGAAAATATCAAGGCTGCTCTCAAATGGCTGGGAATGGATTGGGATGAAGGCGTTGATGCCGGCGGCGAATACGGCCCTTATCGTCAAACTGAACGTCTTGACTTGTACAGAAAATATACGGAGCAGCTTTTGGCCGAAGGCAAAGCTTATCACTGCTATTGCACCGACGAAGAACTCGAAGCCGAACGTCAGGCTCTGGCTGCTCAGAGCCAAATGCCGCGTTATATGGGCAAGTGTAGAAATCTGACACCTGAACAGGTTGCTGCTTTTGAAAAAGAAGGACGTAAACCGACCGTTCGTTTCAGAGTGCCGGCTGGGCAACAGATTGTCATTCATGACATGGTCCGCGGTGATGTGGTTTTTGATTCAGATGGTATCGGCGATTTCGTTATTGTTAAGTCAGATGGCATTCCTACCTACAATTATGCCGTGGTAATTGATGATGCTTTGATGCATATCACTCATGTTATCCGTGCGGAAGAGCATTTGTCCAACACGCCGCGTCAATCACTGATTTATGATGCTTTGGCTTTTGAAAAGCCTATTTTTGGTCATATTTCGCTTATTTTGGGCAAAGATCGTACGAAAATGAGTAAACGTCATGGTGCAACTTCTGTTGACCAATACAGAAAACTTGGTTATTGCCCTAAAGGTATCGTTAATTTCCTCGCACTGCTGGGCTGGGCGCCGAACAGTGAACAGGAGATTTTCACCACCGAAGAGTTGATACAAGCGTTTTCCATGGATCATGTTGCCAAGAATCCGGCTGTTTTTGACTTAGATAAATTAAACTGGATCAACCAGCATTATATGAGACAGATGGATGACGAGGCTTTCTTCGAAGCCAGCAAACCACAGATGATTGAAGCTGGGTTTATGACAGGCGAGGAAGCGGGCGACAAACTGGCTTGGTTGAAAAAAGTTGTTTTGACCAGTAAGGAACATGTTTCTTATGCAGCTCAGATTCCAGAAGTAGTAGCTATGTATTTCCATGATGAATTTTCTTTCGAAAATGAAGAAGCAGCAGCTGTTTTGAGCGAAGAAACAGTTCCGACAGTTATGAATATGCTTTTTGAGTTGCTAGGGCAGTTGGAAGCAGTTGATGCTGCAGGTATTAAAGCTACATTTAAAACAATCCAGAAAACCACCAAACTGGGCGGCAAGAGTGTTTATATGCCAATCCGTGTTGCGCTTACCGGTAATCAGCACGGCCCAGAATTGACAGAGATTATTCCTCTGCTTGGCCTGGAGCGTACTTTGAAACGCATTAAGGGCAGTCTGCAAAAAGCTGGGGTAACTCTCGCATAAAGGAGAAAACCAAGATGAGCATAAAAGTTTATAATACTTTGACCAGGCAAAAAGAAGAATTTGTGCCTATTGAACCAGGCAAAGCCAGCATTTATGTTTGCGGCGTAACCCCTTACAATCACCCGCATATCGGTAATGCGCGTCCTTTTGTTACCTGGGATGTTATTCACCGCTTTTTGGAACATGAAGGCTACGAAGTAACCCATGTGCAGAATTTTACCGATGTTGATGATAAAATAATTAACGCTGCCAATAAAGAAGGAGTAGCGTGGAGTGATATTTGTGGTCGTTATATTGATGCCTATTTTGAGGCTATAGACAAACTCAATGTGAGAAGAGCTGATATTTATCCGCGTGTTTCCGACCATATGGCCGAAATTATCGCCATGGTAGAAAAATTAATCGAAAATGGTTTCGCTTATGAAGTTGAAGGCGACGTCTACTATCGTGTTGAAAAATTTGATCGCTACGGCGAACTAAGCGGACGTAATCTGGATGATATGCTGGCTGGTGCACGCATTGATGTTGACGAGCGCAAAGAAAATCCAATGGATTTCGCTCTTTGGAAAGCTGCTAAACCAGGTGAACCTTCTTGGACCAGTCCATGGGGAGAAGGCAGACCGGGCTGGCATATTGAGTGCTCTGTCATGAGCATGAAATATCTGGGCGAGAGCTTCGACTTCCACGGCGGCGGCAGTGATTTGATTTTCCCACATCACGAAAATGAAATTGCTCAATCCGAAGGCTGCACAGGTAAGCATCCTTTTGTCAAATATTGGCTGCACAACGGTTTTATTACTGTTAACGAAGAAAAAATGTCGAAGTCACTAGGTAATTTCTTCCTGGTAGTCGATATTCTGGAACATTTTGAACCGGAAACTCTGCGTTTCTTTATTCTTTCAACTCATTACAGAAGCCCACTGGACTTCAGTGATGAACGCCTGAAAGAAGCTGAACGCAGCTTGACCAGACTGGCAACAGCACAGGAAAATTTGCGTACTTTAGAGCAAATTCCCGGTGTTGGTCCTACTGAAGAAAGTCTTGCTTTGCAAAATAAAATTGCTGGCTTACGCACAGAATTCCTGGAAGCTATGAGAGATGATTTCAATACCGCTCTTGCAATTAGCCATATGTTTGCTTTGGGCCGCGAAATCAATACTTACTACCAGAATGTCGTTTCAACCAACAACAGACCTGATGGCAAGCTTGTTAATTTGATGAAGAAAGTTTTTGCCGAGATGTGCAGTATTATTGGTGTCCTGGAAAAAACAGCTTCAGAAGAAAGTGCTGACGCTGGCTTGGAAAATGCTTTGGTCGAAATGATGATCGGGCTTCGCCAGGAAGCTCGTCAAAACAAAAATTATGCACAAGCCGACGCTTTGCGGGATAAGCTTGCAGCAACCGGTATTATTTTGGAAGATACTCCGCAGGGAGTACGGTGGAAACGTCAGTGAAATTTGAACAATATCAGATGATACGAGCACATGCCCTTGCTGCGTGTGCTTCAGAAGGCCTGGTTTTGCCGGAGCCTAAACAACTGAATCCAGTAATTCTTGCTTATGTAGGCGATGTTGTCTTTTCGCTTTACGTACGTTTGCGTCTTTTACCTACCTCAGGCCAGGTACGCGTTATCCATGATCTGGGAGCAAAGATGGTTTCTGCAGTAATGCAGGCCAAAGCCATGGATGCCTTAGCTGAGGAGTTAAATGATGAGGAAGAGGCAATTGCCAGACGCGGACGCAATACCAAGTCAACTGTGCCAAAGAGTGCCAGCGTGCGCGAATATCGCCAAGGTACAGCTTTTGAGGCACTGGTTGGCTGGTTGTTTCTTGCAGAAAAAGAAGAGCGCCTGGAAGAGATTCTGGAGCGTTCTTTCGAGATTATCAGAAGTGAAATAGACTCCAGGAGGTTTAGTTAAGATATGCAGGTAAAACTTTTGCGCTATACGCCGGAACCGGAAAAAACTGTCGCTATGAGTGCCAGATTGTGTTATTCACCAATTGGCGCTGCCCAGTTGGAAGAGAAGATTACTGACGAACAGGCCGCGAAACTAGTGCGCAAATTGGTTGAGATGGGACATTTTTCGACGCTTGAGCATGTTACCTTTACTTTCGCCATTGAAGGTGTGTCCCGCGTTCTTACCCACCAACTCGTTCGCCACCGCATGGCTTCTTACTCTCAGCAATCACAACGTTATGTAAAGGAACATGATTTTGAAACGATTTTGCCTCTTTCCATAGCCGCAAGGCCTGCGGAACGCGAAAAGTTTGAAAAACTGATGGGTGAAGTCAGAAAGCTTTATACGGAGTGGACAGAAATGGGTATTCCGGCTGAAGACGCTCGCTACATTCTGCCTAATGCGGCAGAAACTAAAATAGTAGTAACGATGAATGTAAGATCTTTATATAATTTTTTCCGCCTGCGCTGCTGCAGCCGCGCTCAGTGGGAAATCCGGGCTTTGGCTGATAAAATGCTGGCTGAAGTGAAGGAAGTGGCTCCTGTTTTGTTTGAAAAGGCAGGTCCGTCCTGTGTTACTGATGGAATTTGTACGGAAGGCGCAATGACCTGCGGCCGTTTAGCTGCTTTGCAGGCTAAAGCTGCGAAAGGATAGGAAGAAATATGTCAGAAGAATTAATAGCGGGACGAAATTCTGTTATTGAAGCGCTGCGCAGCGGCCGGTCCCTTAACAAATTATTTGTGCAGGATGGCGTCAAAGGCGGCAGCATTGGTGAGATCATCGCTTTAGCCAAAGAGGCCGGTGTGCTTGTTGAATATGTAAAAATTGAAAAGCTGAACAATATGGCAGAAGGAATTCGCCATCAGGGTGTTGTTGGCATGGCTGCTCCTATCCGTTTTTATGATCTGGATGAGGTGTTGGCAATAGCCGCAGAAAAGGGCGAAGCTCCTTTTCTCGTCTTGCTTGATGAGCTTCAGGACCCCCAAAATGTCGGGGCAATCATCCGAACTGCTGATGCTGCCGGTGTTCATGGAGTACTGATGCCAAAGCGTCGTAGCTGCCCTTTGAATGCAGTTGTAGCTAAAATTTCAGCGGGCGCAATAGAATATGTTCCTGTAGTCAGCATTGGCAATATTTCACAGACCATAGATGAACTGAAGAAAAAAGGTTTGTGGGTCGTTGGTGCTGATATGGAGGGCGAGGCAGACTATTTTGCTGCTAATTTAAAAGGGCCTGTAGTTCTGGTTATTGGCGCTGAGGGCAAAGGTCTTGGCCGTCTTGTCAAAGAAAATTGCGATATTTTGGTGAAAATCCCTATGCGTGGCGGTGTTTCTTCTTTGAATGCCTCTGCTGCGGGCGCAATATTGCTTTTTGAAATTGTAAGGCAAAGAGCCGGTGAATAACTATGAAGGAATGGCTCTTAATCGATGGTTATAATGTAGTAAATAACTGGAAAGAGTTTAAGACTATCCGGGAAGAGAACCTGGAGCATGCCCGCGAAATGTTGCTGGCGGTCGCTGCCGAATATGCTGCTTTTAAAGGTCAGGAGGTTATCCTGGTTTTTGATGCGCAGGAAGTGCAGGGGTTGTCCAACGAAGAAAGCCGCGCGGGGGCCAGGATAGTATTTACCGCGGAGGGCGAAACTGCTGATTCCTGGATTGAACGCAGAACCTATGAATTAGTAAAAGAAGGTAATAAAGTATTTGTCGTAACCAGTGATTATGCCGAGCAGATAGTTATTTTAGGCGTTGGAGCTTATCGTATTTCGGCCAGAGAGTTTAACGAAGACTATCTGGCGGTAAAAAAACAAATAAATGAGCGCAATAGCATGGAAGTTAAAGGTAAGGCACGTAATGAGGTAGGCAACAGGCTTAAGGATGATGTGCTGGTTAAACTGGAGCGTTTGCGCAGATAGAAACTAAGTCTTGATTGACTTGTAAAAAAAAACTATTGTATAATTAATTTCACGATTAACATAGCAAGCTTTCGAATATCCAATAAAAGAAAAAGGGAGGCTATGCTGTATGCGTTCAGGTGTAACGAATGATCCCTATCAGGCATTTGAAAATATGACCGATGAAGAGGTCGTTATGGCTGCGAAACAAGATGAGAATCTTATGGCGCAGGAATATTTGCTTTACAAATATCGTAATTTCGTACGTGCCAAAGCAAGAAGTTATTTTTTAATTGGTGCTGAAAGAGAAGATATCATTCAGGAAGGCATGATAGGCCTTTTTAAAGCAATAAGAGATTTCCGTAGTGACAAGCTTTCTTCTTTTAGAGCTTTTGCAGAGCTTTGTGTGACCCGCCAGATAATTACGGCTATCAAAACAGCTACGCGACAGAAGCACATACCTCTTAATTCTTATGTTTCCTTGAACAAGCCTATTTATGAAGAGGATTCAGACAGAACTTTGCTGGATGTTATTTCCGGAGCTAAGGTAGCAAATCCCGAAGAGATGGTTATCAGTCGTGAAGAGTTTCTGGATATAGAAAATAAGATGAACAACATTCTGAGTGATTTGGAATGGAAAGTTCTCATGAGTTATCTGGATGGAAAATCTTATCAGGAAATTGCGGTTGATCTTGATCGTCACATAAAGTCTATTGATAATGCTTTGCAGCGCGTTAAACGTAAGTTGGAAAAGTATCTCAGTTCGCGTGCTGAAGGTACAGATTTAAAAAATGTTTATTGTGGCTTGATGTCGATGGACCCTTCAGAGAGATTTGGCAGTCATCGCAAGAATGACAAATAATTTGATAGATATGTAACAGATTGCAACATCATTTAGATTTTTCTAAATGATGTTTTATTTTTTAAAGGAGTTTGTAAATGAGCGACGAATACTAAAAACATCTTAAGACGAGCAAACCTGTTTACGAAAAAACTAAGGAGGGCGAAGAACATGAGCCAGGTAGAGGATTTTGTAAAAGAGGTAGAAGGCCTGCAAGAGGCTGAAGGGAAAGTTTTGATTATTACAGGTAAGCCAGGAAGCGGTAAGAGCGGTGTTCTGCGTGAGGCGGCAGCCAAGAAAGCGTGGGACTACGTTGATTGCCGCTTATTAATTACTGAAGATTTTCTGGAACTTTTACCAGCATTGCGTCAGGAAAAAGCGGCCGAAATGATCGGCGAAATACTTGAAGGTTATAATTCTGAGGTAGTTCTGCTTGACAGGCTTCAGACGTTATTCGTACCAGTTTTCCACATTGATGTTGCTGATTTATTACGTAAATTGGGCAAGAAATTTGTGATAGTTGCGGCATGGCCTGGTTACTACGAAAATGGCTGTCTCTGTTATGATAAATTTGATGGGACAGAATCGATAAAAATTAATGCGGACGGGTTCAAAATTTGGAATATGGATTAGAACAGGGGTGTGTAATGGTTACCCAGGGAAGATTAGCAGTTCTCACAGGAGGCGGTGATTGTCCGGGATTGAATGCGGTCATACGGGCAGTTGTGAAAACAGCGATTCAGAACAATTATGAAATTTATGGCATAGAAAATGGTTTTAATGGCTTGGTTGCAGATAATATCAAGAAAATGAATTTGCAGGATGTGTCAGGGATTCTCCCGCGCGGGGGCACTATCCTGGGAACAACCAACCGTGATAATCCTTTTCATTTTGCTGTTGGAACAGATGGTGCCGGCGAACCGGTTTATAAAGACATGCGGGAAACAGTTGTCGCAAATTTGAAAAAGTATGAAATTGATATTTTGATTGTAATTGGTGGCGACGGCAGCCTTAATATCGCAAACAAACTTAGCAAAGAATGCGGCGTAAAGGTTGTTGGTGTGCCGAAGACTATCGACAACGATTTGCCATGTACAGAAAGGACTTTCGGATTCGATACTGCAATGGCTGAGGCTACGGATGCTTTGGACAGGCTGCACACTACCGCGGAGTCACACCACAGGGTGATGGCACTGGAAGTTATGGGAAGATATGCCGGTTGGATTGCCCTTCATTCAGGGATTGCCGGCGGTGCTGACTGTATCTTGATTCCTGAAATACCTTATAAAATAGACTCTGTTTTAAAAAAGATTAAGCAGAGGCAGGAAAGCAATAAAAAATTCAGTATTATCGTTGTAGCCGAAGGCGCTAAACCTGTTGGCGGAGAGCTTTCTGTCGCACGCGTGGTAAAGGGTAGCTATGAGCCGATCAGACTTGGCGGCGCAGGTGAAAAGTTAGTGCGTGAAATAGAGGAGAGAACCGGGATAGAGTCACGTTGCACCGTATTAGGCTATCTGCAGCGCGGTGGTTCGCCTACTCCTTATGACAGGGTTTTGTCGACGCGCTATGGTGTTGCTGCTGTGGAGGCCTGCCTGCAGGGAAAATATAATACGATGGTAGCCCTGCAAAGTAATAATATTGTTGTGGTACCAATTGAAAAAGTAGCTTCAGAGCCTCATCTGGTGCCAGTTGACAGCGATATTATCCGAGCTGCACGCCATTTAAGCATTAGTTTTGGCGACTAAGAATTCATTAAAGCGATGGGTAGGCGTCCCGGTGGGGATTCCTACCCGTTTTTTGAGAATAGGGGTGTTAAGATATGAGGCAAAGATTTCATTTTTGCCCAGTTTGCGGGGCAGAACTGACTAAACGCTATTTGACAGGCAGAGAAAGACTTGTTTGCAGTCGGTGTGGCCGTGTGCACTATGAAAATCCAATAGTAGGGGTAGCGGCAATTATTTTGGACGAAGATGGTAAAATCCTATTGGTGAGACGATCCCCAAATATCACATATCCTGGACTTTGGTGCATACCTTGCGGTTATCTTGAATATGATGAAGATGTAAGAGTTGGTATTGTACGTGAAATTGCGGAAGAGACGAATCTGGTTATCGAACCTTCAGAAGTCTTCACAGTTCATTCTAATTTTCATAATCCGCAGCAGCATACAGTTGGTATTTGGTTTCTGTCGAAAGTTGTTTCAGGAATACCGCTTGCGGGTGATGATGCGAGTGAACTTGGCTGGTTTGAACTTACTGATCCGCCATCTTTAGCTTTTCCTACAGACAAACTTGTTTTGGCAGCATTGCTTGCCAAAAGAGAAATCGCAAAATAATTTCATTAAAATTTACAAAAGTTTAATGAAATAGTACTGGTTTGTTATGGCTATATTAGCTATAATAAGGAAAGTTGCCTGAGGCACAATAAACTAAAAAGAAGGTAGACAATGGATTTAACATTAGTAGCAATAATTATCGGTATAGTAGAAGGCATCACAGAATTTCTGCCTATTTCATCGACAGGACACATGATTATTGTTGGAAACTTGCTTGGTTTTGATGGACCGGTTGCCAAGGTTTTCGATATTTTTATACAACTGGGCGCCATTTTGTCTGTCATATTTCTTTACAGGGATAAGTTCAGACATTTCTTTACGCGCGAAGGCTGGCAGGTTGATAAAGGTCTCAGCGTCTGGCACGTAGCGGCAGGCATTGTTCCTGTAATGGGCATAGCTTTTTTCGCACACAGTGCTATTAAGCAGTATTTATTCTCACCATTTACGGTGGCAATAGGTTTTGTTCTGGGTGCTTTTTTGATGATGTACGCAGAGAAGAAAACAGAAGATATGCAGGAATATTTGCTGAATGATGTAGATAAAATATCGATCAGGCAAGCAGTACTTGTTGGTGCCTTCCAAATTCTTTCCCTGTGGCCGGGTTTTTCCCGTTCAGGCTCAACTATCGGCGGTGGCCTTCTGATTGGTCTTACACGCAAGGCAGCTGCTGAATATTCTTTTATTATTGCGGTACCTTTGATGTTTGTAGCCTGCACCTATGATTTGATGAAGAATATGTCTGCTTTGACTACCAATGATTTGTACTTGCTGGCGATAGGTTTTGTCGTTTCTTTCGTAGTTGCTTATATCTCAATTCTCTGGTTTATTGGTTTTCTTAATCGTTCAAGGTTGACAAGTTTTGCATATTATCGTATTATTATGGCCGTGGTGACTTTGTGGTATTTTTACTTGTAATGTCTTTGCCGCTTTTCGTAAAACTGTAAAAATTTTACGATATTTTGAAAAAAGTTAAAAAAGGTATTGACAAGTTTATCCGCATCTTATATACTAATCAATGTCACTAATGCAGTGCTGGCGTAGCTCAATCGGTAGAGCAACTGACTTGTAATCAGTAGGTTGAGGGTTCAATTCCTTTCGCCAGCTCCAAAAGTTCATATCGGAGAGGTTCCCGAGTGGTTAAAGGGAGCAGACTGTAAATCTGCCGCTTCTGGCTTCGAAGGTTCGAATCCTTCCCTCTCCACCAACTTTTAATTATTGGTGTACCTTTTATCGCGGGGTGGAGCAGTTGGTAGCTCGTCGGGCTCATAACCCGAAGGTCGTTGGTTCAAGTCCAGCCCCCGCAACCATGATTTTGCTGATGTAGCTCAGTCGGCAGAGCGTATCCTTGGTAAGGATAAGGTCACCAGTTCAATCCTGGTCATCAGCTCCAGTAAGTTATTTTCATAATGGCGGCGTAGCTCAGTTGGCTAGAGCATTCGGTTCATACCCGGAGTGTCCGCGGTTCAAATCCGTGCGCCGCCACCAAATTAAAATAAACCTCGTTATGAGGTTTTTTCTTTATTTTAAATAAAAAATTACAAAATATTTATATATTCAATAATTATTAGCAGGAATTTTTCATATCTAGTCGAATCACCAAAATGGTTATATTATTTAGAAAAAACTAAATTAACTTGGAGGTAGTAAATAATGGCAAAACAAAAATACGAAAGAACCAAACCCCATGCTAATATCGGTACCATCGGTCACGTAGATCATGGTAAGACGACATTAACAGCAGCTATTACGAAAGTATTGGCAAAATCAGGCGGAGCAACATTCATGGACTACTCCATGATTGATAAGGCACCGGAAGAAAGAGAACGCGGTATCACCATCAACACCGCTCACGTAGAATACGAAACAGCAACTCGCCACTATGCACATGTTGACTGCCCAGGCCATGCTGACTATGTTAAGAACATGATCACCGGCGCAGCACAAATGGACGGCGCGATCCTCGTAGTAAGCGCAGCAGACGGCCCAATGCCTCAGACTCGCGAACACATCCTTCTTGCCCGTCAAGTAGGCGTACCAGCAATGGTAGTGTTCCTGAACAAAGCTGACATGGTAGACGATCCGGAACTGATCGAACTCGTAGAGATGGAAGTTCGTGAACTTCTTTCCAGCTATGATTTCCCTGGCGATGACATTCCTGTAATCGTAGGTTCCGCATTGAAAGCACTCGAAGGAGACCCTGTTTACGAAGCAAAAATCGAAGAATTGATGGCAGCAGTAGATGCTTACATTCCAATTCCAGAACGTGCAACAGACAAACCTTTCCTGATGCCGATAGAAGACGTTTTCACAATTACCGGTCGTGGTACAGTAGCAACCGGTCGTGTAGAGCGTGGAACAATTAAAGTAGGCGAGACTGTAGAAATCGTCGGCATGACCGAAGATAAGAGATCCACAGTAGTAACCGGCGTAGAAATGTTCCGCAAACTGATGGACCAAGCAGTAGCAGGCGATAACATCGGCTGTCTGCTCCGTGGTGTTGAACGTAAGGATATTCAACGCGGCCAAGTACTTGCAAAACCAAACAGCATTCATCCGCACACAAAATTCAAAGCGGAAGTATATGTACTGACCAAAGAAGAAGGCGGCCGTCATACACCGTTCTTCAACGGCTACCGCCCACAATTCTATTTCCGTACAACTGACGTAACCGGCGTAGCTGAGTTGCCAGAAGGTATCGAAATGGTAATGCCTGGCGATAACGTAACAATGGAAGTAGAACTTATTACTCCGATTGCCCTCGAACCAGGTCTTCGCTTCGCTATCCGCGAAGGCGGCCGTACCGTTGGCGCAGGCGTTGTTGCTGCTATCGAAGAGAAATAATTACCAGCCAAAAATGTTAAAGAAAGAGGCCGGTCTGAGAATGGCCGGCCTCATGATTTTTAAATAAACAGTGGTTGACATAAAGTGTCAGCTATGTTACGCTATATTAGCGACAATTTTAGAATAGTAGATTTTTAGCGGTAAGAGAGGTGTGAAATAATGGCTAAGGCTGGGGCACGTAATGGTATTACTATAGCTTGCACAGAGTGCAAACAACGTAATTACCAGACAAATAAGAATAAGAAAAACGATCCTGATCGTATTGAGCTTAATAAATATTGCAAATTCTGCAAAAAACACACTTTGCATAAAGAAACAAAATAATTTTTTTATTTCTGGCGGGTTGTGTTATTATTAGCTATTGGGCAAGGATGTGAAAAAATGGCCGTTTCGGACATGACAAACGTGAAAAAGATCAACGGAGTCTCTCTTTTTTTGCGTGAAGTAAAGGTTGAATTAAAAAAAGTAACTTGGCCTACGAAAAAACAGCTGATCGCGTACACTGTCGTTGTTTTTATCACGGTTTTCATGATTGCAACGTTGATTTGGGTCATTGATTCCTTCTTCAGTGTCGCTTTCCGTTGGTTATTGAAAGGCTAAGACTCAAGGAGGTAGGGAAAGGTTTATGCTTTCCCGCTGTTTATGGAATCAGAAAAACGCTGGTATGTTATTCATACCTATTCTGGATATGAGAATAAAGTAACTGCCAATTTGGAACGCAAGATTCACTCCCTGGGTATGGAAAATGAAATTTTCAAAGTCCTGGTTCCTATGGAAGATGAAGTTGAAGTCAAAGACGGCAAGAAAAAGGTCACTTCCAAGAAAGTCTTTCCTGGCTATGTCCTGGTAGAGATGATCGTAAATGACCGCTCTTGGTATGCTGTCCGCAATACTCCGGGTGTAACTGGCTTCGTTGGCTCAGGCTCGAAACCGATTCCTCTCACCGATGTCGAAGTGACAAGAATACTTGGACACATGGGAATTGCAAATAAGCATCCTAAAATTGATATTAAGTTACAACAGTTGGTGCGCCTCAATGCCGGACCTTTCATGGGTTGTACCGGCAGGGTTGCTGAAATCAATGAAGAACGTGGAAAACTAAAAGTTTTAGTTGAAATGTTCGGACGTGAAACACCTGTTGAAATTGATTTTACACAAGTTGAAGAAACAGAATAATAAGGAGGTGTGAACAAATGCCGAAAAAAGTAATAAAAATGGTAAAATTACAGGTTCCTGCTGGCAAAGCTACACCGGCTCCACCGGTTGGTCCTGCGCTTGGTCAAGCTGGTGTTAATATCATGGCTTTTGTTAAAGACTTTAATGAACGTACAGCTAAACAAGCTGGCCTCATCATTCCGGTAGAAATTACCGTGTTTGAAGATCGTTCCTTTACTTTCATAACAAAAACTCCGCCGGCTGCAGTCCTTTTGAAAAAAGCTGCCGGTCTTGAAAGAGCATCTGGTGAACCAAACAAGAAAAAAGTTGCAAAACTTGGTCGCGATAAAGTCCGTGAAATTGCTGAAAGCAAAATGGAAGACCTTAACGCTGCTGATGTTGAAGCTGCAATGAGAATGATTGAAGGTACTGCCCGCAGCATGGGTATCACCATCGTCGATTAATTTCGACACATTAAGTGGGAGGTCTTTGACCGCTTATACCACAAGGAGGATTTAAAATGGCAAAAACTGGTAAAAAATACCAAGAAGCAGCTAAATTAATTGATGCTGCAAAACTTTACTCTCCAAAGGAAGCTGTGGAGCTTGTAAAGAAAACTTCTGTAACTAAATTCAACAGTTCAGTAGAAGTGGCAGTAAGATTGGGCGTTAACCCTAAATATGCTGACCAACAAGTACGTGGCGCTCTTGTACTTCCTCATGGTACTGGTAAAAGCAAAACCGTTTTGGTTTTTGCTAAAGGTGCTAAGATTCAGGAAGCTGAAGCAGCTGGTGCTGATTATGTAGGTTCTGAAGAGCTTGTTGCCAAAATTCAAGGCGGTTGGACCGATTTCGATGTTGCAGTTGCAACACCTGATATGATGGGTCTTGTTGGTCGTCTTGGTAAAATTTTGGGACCAAAAGGTTTGATGCCTAACCCAAAAGTTGGCACAGTAACTATGGATGTTGCTCGTGCAGTTAATGAAATTAAAGCTGGTAAGATTGAGTATCGTACCGATAAAGCTGGTAATGTTCAAACTTCTATTGGTAAAGTTTCCTTTACTGAAGAACAACTTCTGGAAAACTATATTACTTTGGTTGAAACTTTGATTAAAGTAAAACCATCCGGTGCAAAAGGACAGTACATCAAATCCGTAACGTTGTCCACAACAATGGGACCTGGCGTGACTGTTGATGTATTGAAAGCTTCCAGCAACAAATAAGAAGCTTAGCAATCATTATCATAAAATCATATCGAAATAGATTATCGGGCCGTAGACAGTGGGTGCAGCTTGCTGCATAAAGATGAAAATCGCCTGCCGAGGCTGGAGACGTATAGATTATTGTGCTTACGACCTCCGGCTGCGTGCCGAGAGGTCTTTTTGATTGATAATATTCTAACGAGGAGGTGTATTGTATGGCAGTTATTAGACCTGAAAAAGTAGCAAAAATTGCTGAAGTTAAGGAACTTTTAACGAACTCCAAATGCACTATTTTAGTTGACTACTGCGGATTAACCGTAGCACAGGACACTAAACTGAGACGCGCTATGCGTCAAGCCGGTGTCAAATACAGCGTTGTGAAGAATAACTTTGTTCGCATTGCTGCTCAGGAAGCCGGTATTGAAGGATTAGAGAGCTTCTTGGAGAAAAACACCGCGATTGCGTCTTCCCCAGAAGATCCAGTTGTAGTAGCAAAAATCATTACAGATTTTGCTAAAGAAAACAAGGTAATGACTATCAAAGCCGGTATTCTTGATGGCAAAGTAATCAGTGCTGAAGACATTAAAGCACTTGCAAGCTTGCCGTCCCGCGAAGTATTGCTCGCGAAAATGCTTGGCAGCATGATGTCCCCAATTTCTGGATTGGCAAATGTGTTGCAAGGAACCATCCGCAATTTCGTTTACGTTCTGGACGCAGTTCGCAAAGAAAAAGAATCTGCGTAAGCAATCTAAGGCAAGTTAGTTAGGGACAATCCCTACAAATAAAAAAAAGAAATTTATGGAGGTATATATTATGACTAAAGAACAAATCATGGAAGCAATTGAATCAATGACAGTACTCGAACTTTCCGAATTGGTGAAAGCTCTTGAAGAAAAATTTGGCGTTTCTGCAGCAGCTCCAGTAGCAGCAGCAGCAGCAGCTCCTTCAGCAGCAGCAGCAGCTGAAGAACAAACTGAATTCGACGTAATCCTTGCTGCTGCTGGTGCTAGCAAGATCAACGTTATCAAAGTTGTTCGCGAAGTAACTGGTCTTGGCTTGAAAGAAGCTAAAGAACTCGTTGACGGAGCTCCAAAAGCTGTAAAAGAAAAAATCTCCAAAGCTGATGCTGATGCTTTGAAAGCTAAACTTGAAGAAGCTGGCGCAACTGTTGAAGTAAAATAATCTTTTGAGATTAGAAAGAACCCTCTTAATGAGGGTTCTTTTTTTGTTTAAAAAGTGTTGACATAACATGAACAACGTGATAAAATACTGTTCTACAATGAGCTAGGATTGTGTAATCAATAAACGGCACGGGGACTCAGTGGTTGAGTATCGTGTTTGGTTCATATCGGGGAGATGGAGTGTGTTGATACTCATCGAATAATAAGCAAGGTCCTTACAATAATAGGATAAGAGCCTTGCTGTTTTTTTCGTTTTTTGAAGCACACTTATTTGTTTCTGCCTGAAAATTTTTTAAAAGGGGTGAGGAAATAAATGTTTAAACCGGTTCCAATAGGAAACAGGACTCGGTATAGCTATGCGAGGATTGTAGAAGTCCTTAAAATGCCTCATTTGATTGACCTCCAGAAAAAGTCGTATGAGTGGTTTATGCGCGAAGGTCTATGTGAAATATTTAAAGATATTTCACCAATCAAAGATTTTACAGGTAATTTAGAACTATCCTTTGAAGGCTTTTCCTTGGGCGAAGCTAAGTATAATGTTGAAGAATGCAAAGAACGTGACGCAAGTTATTCGGCACCTTTAAATGTCAATGTTAGACTTTTATACAAAGAAACTGGCGAAATTAAAGAATCTAAGGTTTTCATGGGCGATTTCCCTCTGATGACCGAAACCGGCACCTTTATTATTAATGGTGCTGAACGTGTTATAGTAAGCCAGTTAGTAAGATCTCCTGGTGTTTATTATAATGCAACTATGGATCCAAGCGGTAAGAAGATTTATGGAACAACAGTTATTCCTAATCGTGGTGCTTGGATAGAATATGAAACTGATATCAATGATATTATTTACGCACGTGTAGATCGGACAAGAAAATTGCCGGCTACAGTGCTTTTACGTGCTTTGGGCCTTTCAACAAATGACGAGATTGTTAATGCTTTCAACGCTCATCCGTCTGTTTTGGCAACATTGGAAAAAGATACTACTACAGGCACAGAAGAAGCTCTTATCGAAATTTATAAGAAACTTCGTCCGGGCGAACCGCCGACAGCTGAAAATGCGCGTCAGCTTATTGAGAATACCTTTTTTGATCCGAAACGCTATGATCTTGCTAATGTAGGACGTTATAAACTTAACAAAAAACTTGGCTGGCGCAGACGTCTTCTGGACAAAACTTTAGTAGAACCTCTTGTAGATGCTTCTACAGGTGAAATAATTCTGGATGCCGGTGTAAAAATCGGTGAAGAAGCTATCGACAAAATCGAGCAAAGCGGTATTTATAATGATGGTGCTTTGCATTCTGCTATGATCGACATGAAAGGTCAGCCAATGAAGCTGATGTTTACTGCCGATATTCATGAAAAACACCGCACAATTACCGCGGAAGATATTCTTGCTTCTTTCGGCTATTTGTTGAACCTGATGGATGGTCTTGGTAATCCTGATGACATCGATCATCTTGGAAACCGTCGTGTCCGCAGTGTTGGTGAATTGCTGCAAAATCAGTTCCGTATAGGTCTTGCCCGTATGGAGCGCGTTGTTAAGGAAAGAATGACGATTCAGGATATTGAGGTTATTACGCCTCAGGCTTTGATCAACATTCGTCCGGTTGTTGCTTCTATTAAAGAATTCTTTGGTTCCAGCCAGTTGTCCCAATTCATGGACCAAAACAATCCTTTGGCAGAACTTACTCATAAACGCAGATTGTCAGCACTTGGACCTGGTGGTCTCAGTCGTGAGCGTGCAGGCTATGAAGTCCGCGACGTTCATCACTCCCACTATGGCCGTATGTGTCCTATTGAAACTCCTGAAGGCCCGAACATCGGTCTTATAGGTTCACTTTCTACTTTTGCTGTAATCAACCGCTTCGGTTTCATGGAAACCCCGTATCGTAAGGTTGACAAGAAAAATCGTAAGGTAACGGACGAAATTGTATATGTTACGGCAGATGAAGAAGACGAGTACGTTATTGCTCAGGCCAATGAGCCTTTGGGTGAAGATGGCACCTTCCTTGACGAGCGTGTAACAGCTCGTTATCAGAATGAAGTTCTTTCAATTCCAGCCGAGCAGGCTGACTATATGGACGTTTCACCGAAACAGGTTGTTTCTATTGCAACTGCCTTGATTCCATTCTTGGAAAACGATGATGCTAACCGTGCCTTGATGGGTGCGAACATGCAGCGTCAGGCTGTACCGCTTCTTTGTACGCAATCTCCTGTTGTTGGTACTGGTATGGAATACAAAGTGGCCGTCGATTCCGGCGTATGTATTCTTGCCAAAAATGCAGGTACGGTTGTTCGCGTTGCTGCTGATGAGATTCGTGTTCAGAGTGCGAAGGGTACCGATGTTTATGACCTTTTGAAATTCAAACGTTCTAATCAGGGAACCTGTGTTAACCAAAGACCGATAGTTAAGAAGGGCGAAGCTGTCGTTGAAGGTCAGGTATTGGCTGATGGACCGGCTACTGACCACGGCGAACTTGCTCTCGGCCATAATGTTATCGTTGCTTATATGCCTTGGGAAGGCTATAACTACGAGGATGCTATTTTGTTGAATGAAGACTTGGTTAAGGCTGATGTTTTCACTTCTATTCATATTGAAGAATACGATTGTGACGCACGTGACACCAAACTTGGTGCTGAAGAAATTACTCGCGACATTCCGAATGTTGCTGAAGAGGCTCTGAAGGATCTTGATGAACGCGGTATAATCCGTATTGGTGCTGAAGTTCGTCCTGGCGATATTCTTGTTGGTAAGGTTACACCAAAAGGTGAAACCGAACTTACTGCTGAAGAACGTCTTTTACGTGCTATTTTTGGTGAAAAAGCCCGCGAAGTACGTGACAGTTCTCTGCGCGTTCCACATGGCGAAGCTGGTAAAATTGTCAGCGTGAAGGTATTCACCCGCGAAAACGGTGATGAACTGCCACCTGGCGTTAACGAGCAGGTACGTGTACATATTGCTCAGAAACGTAAAATTTCTGAAGGCGATAAGATGGCAGGCCGTCACGGTAACAAGGGTGTTGTTTCCCGCATTATGCCACGTGAAGACATGCCGTTCCTGCCAAATGGCCAACCTGTCCAGGTTGTTCTTAATCCATTGGGCGTACCGAGCCGTATGAATATCGGACAAATTTTGGAAGCACATCTTGGCTGGGCTGCTTGCGCTCTTGGCTTGAAAATTGAAGCCGGCGATGTTGGTCTTGCTGAACAATTAAAACAATATGATTATGATGCTGATAAATATGGCATGCCTGAAGTTGTCGAGCACGCTGTTAAGATGGCGGTCCCGGTATTTGACGGTGCGCACGAGCAAGATTTGAAAGACACTTTGGCTTTGGCAGAAGTTGATCCTAGCGGCAAAACCGTTCTATACGATGGCCGTACTGGTGAACCATTTGATAACAAGGTCACTGTAGGTTGCGTTTACATGCTGAAACTGCATCATCTTGTTGATGATAAGATTCATGCTCGTTCTACAGGCCCGTACTCTTTGGTTACCCAACAACCTCTTGGTGGTAAAGCACAATTCGGTGGACAAAGGTTCGGTGAAATGGAAGTTTGGGCACTTGAAGCTTATGGTGCTGCTTATACCTTGCAGGAAATTATTACCGTTAAGTCCGATGATGTCGTGGGTCGTGTGAAGACTTATGAAGCTATCGTTAAAGGTGAAAATATTCCTGAACCTGGCGTACCTGAATCCTTCAAAGTACTTGTCAAAGAACTGCAGAGTATCGGTCTCGATATTAAAGTTCTTAACGAGGATGAAGAAGAGATTTCAATGCGCGACAATGATGAAGATATTGTCGAAACAGCTCGTGAGCTTGATTTGAATCTTGTTGGCGAAATGCCTGCAGCTCCTCCAGCTGCAAAGAAAGAAGAGCTTGCTGAGAGCGGCGAAGTGAGTGACGACCTTGACTTGATTGCTGACGTTGGCAACATTAGCCTTGATAATTTTGATGACAAAGACGACAAAGAAGACTTCAATGGGATCACCGAAGATCATGATGGTTCCAAAGACGATTTTGAGTAGAAGGGAGCGATCGATTCTTGTTGGACGTAAATAATTTTGACTCAATGCGTATCGGTCTGGCTTCACCAGAACAAATCAGAGACTGGTCATATGGTGAAGTGCGCAAACCTGAAACAATTAACTACAGAACTTTAAAACCTGAACGTGATGGTTTGTTTTGTGAAAGAATCTTTGGACCAACTAAAGACTGGGAATGTCATTGCGGTAAATATAAGAGAATTCGCTACAAGGGTATTGTTTGTGATAAATGCGGCGTAGAAGTAACTCGTTCTAAAGTTCGCCGTGACCGTATGGGTCATATTGAACTGGCTGCCCCGGTTTCTCACATCTGGTACTTCAAAGGAATTCCGAGCCGTATGGGTTCCATTCTTGATATTGGGCAGCGCTCTTTGGAGAAAGTTCTTTATTTTGCGAATTATATTGTTCTTGATCCGGGCGAAACTCCTCTCACAAAAAAACAGCTTTTAACTGAAGCAGAATATATTGAGAACTACGACAAATACGGCAACCACTTTACCGTTGGCATGGGTGCCGACGCCATTAAGAAATTATTAATGGAAATAGAGCTGGAACCACTTTCTATTCAGCTGCGCGCTGAATTAAAGGTTGAAACCAGCACTCAAAAGCGCCGTAATATTGTTCGCCGTCTTGAAGTCTGCGAAGCTTTCTTGAAATCAGGCAATCATCCTGACTGGATGATTCTTGATGTTGTACCGGTAATTCCACCGGAATTGCGTCCTATGGTGCAGTTGGATGGTGGCAGATTTGCTACTTCTGACTTGAACGATCTTTATCGTCGTGTTATTAACCGTAATAATCGTTTAAAAAGACTTTTGGAACTTTCTGCTCCAGATATCATAGTTCGTAATGAAAAAAGAATGCTGCAGGAAGCAGTTGATGCCTTAATTGATAATGGCAGACATGGTCGCCCTGTAACAGGCCCTGGCAATCGTCCTTTGAAATCCTTATCAGACATGCTTAAAGGGAAACAAGGCCGTTTCCGTCAGAACTTGTTAGGTAAACGTGTTGACTATTCCGGCCGTTCAGTTATCGTAGTTGGCCCTGAACTTAAAATGCACCAGTGCGGTCTTCCTAAGGAAATGGCTCTTGAACTTTTCAAACCATTCGTTATGAAGCGCCTTGTCAACAGTGGACAGGCTAATAATATCAAGAGTGCAAAACGCATGGTTGAACGTGCGAATGCAGCAGTTTGGGACGTTCTGGAAGATGTAATCAAAGAACATCCTGTTCTGTTGAACCGTGCACCGACCCTGCACAGACTTGGTATTCAGGCATTTGAACCTATCCTTTCCGAAGGCCGTGCAATCAAATTGCATCCTCTGGTATGTACTGCGTATAATGCCGACTTTGACGGTGACCAAATGGCTGTCCATTTGCCGCTTTCCGCTGAAGCACAGGCAGAAGCACGTATGTTGATGCTTTCAGTCAACAATATTTTGGCTCCGAAAGATGGTAAACCTGTTGCTGTACCGACACAGGACATGGTTCTTGGTGCCTATTATCTGACCATTTTCAAAGAAAATGCTAAAGGTGAAGGTATGCGTTTCAGCAGCGTGGATGAAGCACTTCTTGCTTATTTCCATGGCGTTGTTGATTTGCAGGCACATGTTAAGATCGACTTCCCAAATGCTGAAATTTATCCTGAAAAATCAAACGAAGGTTTCAGCCATGTAGCTACTTCGGTTGGTAATGCTATCTTCAACGAAGAGCTGCCGCTTGAATTGCGCTACTTCTTCAAAACTAAAGATGGTTGGAGCTTAGGGAAGCTGGCTGACAAGAAAGAATTAGGACGCATGGTAGCTAAAGCACACAAGTTGTTCGGCAACCTGCGTACTGCAGAGATTCTGGATAAGGTTAAAACACTTGGCTATGATAATGCATGTAAAGCAGGTATTTCCATTGCCGTGTCCGATATCAAGATTCCGGCCGAGAAAGCAACAATTCTGGCTGCAGCTGAAAAACAAGTTGATCGAACAGAAACAATGTTCCGTCGCGGTTTGATGTCTGAAGATGAAAGATATCGTAAAGTTATTGATTTGTGGACCAAAGCAACGGATGATGTTACTGATGCTTTGATGAAAGATACGCTTGATCCTTTCAACTCAGTTTATATGATGGCTTCATCAGGTGCCCGCGGTAATGTGCAGCAGATTCGTCAGCTCGCAGGTATGCGTGGTTTGATGGCTGATCCATCTGGCCGCATCATTGACCGTCCAATCAAAGCTAACTTCCGTGAAGGCTTGACAGTTTTGGAATACTTTATTTCAACTCACGGTGCACGTAAAGGTTTGGCCGATACAGCTCTGCGTACCGCAGACTCTGGTTATCTGACCCGTCGTTTGGTTGACGTTGCACAGGATGTAATTGTTCGTGAGGATGACTGCGACGTTGTTGGCATTAACCTTGTCAAAGAACGCAGCCGTCTGTGCAAGGCTACTATTGGAGCCAGCCAGAATAAATTGAAGGAATTAGTGATTGGCCGCAATCTGGCTGCCAGCGTATTCCACCCAGTTACAGGTGAACTGCTTGTAGAGGCTGATACCGTTATCAGAGAGGATATTCTGAACAAAATCAATGCTGCTAAAGTTATGGAAATCACACTTTATGCAAGAAATGATTTTGACGGTGAAGCTACTGAAAGTATGCAAATCAATGTCAGCGAGGAAAGAGTGTACGAAGTGTTTAAAGAACACATGATGCATCATTTCCTTGGTAAACCACTGGCAGAAAATATTGTGACTGCTGATGGCAAAGTAATGGCCAAAGAGGGAGCAACCCTTGATGAAGCTACAATAGATGCTGTTCTTGCGAGCGGTGAAGTTCGTGAGGTTAAGGTCCGCAACAATACTATCGAAGGTATTGAAATGGAGGCTATAACTGAAGGTAAGAATAACCAGACAGTTATTGAATCTTTGCGTGACCGCATCGTAGGTCGTCATTTGGCTGAAGATGTTGAAAATGCCAAAGGTAAAATCGTATATCATATTAACGACTACATTACCGATGATATGGCTGATAAGATTGCTGAATTGAGAACAAAAGTCAAGATTCGTTCTGTACTTAACTGCAAATCCAGATTTGGTGTTTGCCGTAAATGCTATGGCCGCAATCTTGCAACCGGCAAAATGGTTGATGTTGGTGAGGCAGTTGGTACAATTGCAGCACAATCAATCGGTGAGCCTGGCACACAGCTTACAATGCGTACTTTCCACACCGGCGGTGTTGCCGGCGACGATATTACACAAGGTTTGCCGCGTGTCGAGGAATTGTTTGAAGCACGTAAACCAAAACATCCTGGTATTCTCAGTGAACATGCAGGCCGTGTCCGTTTTGCTGAAAAAGATGGCGCCCGTCGCGTCATAATCGTTCAGGAAAGCGGCGAAGAAGAAACCTATGCTATTCCTTACGGTTCTAAGATACATGTTGTCGAAGGCGCCACTATCAATGTTGGCGACAGGTTGACGGAAGGTTCTCTCAATCCACATGATATTTTGCGTATCAGTGGTGTAAGAGCAACACAACGCTACCTTGTACAGCAAGTTCTGGGTGTTTACAAATCTCAGGGCGTTGAAATCAACGACAAGCATATTGAAGTTGTAGTACGTCAGATGATGCGTAAGATCCGTATTGATGAATCAGGTGATACGGCGATGCTGCCAGGTGAAATTGTGGACGTAGCCGAGTTCGATTCTCAAAACACAGATATGATTGATCAGAACAAAGAAGTGTCAGAAGGACATCCTGTACTTCTTGGTATTACCAAAGCTTCTTTGGCAACTGATTCCTTCCTTTCTGCCGCATCTTTCCAGGAAACTACCAGAAACCTGACTGACGCTGCAATCAAAGGTAAAGTTGATCCGCTTCTTGGTCTGAAAGAAAACGTTATTATCGGTAAATTAATTCCTGCCGGTACTGGCATGAGTCGTTACCGTAACATTAAAATTAAGTATAATAACGAAATAAAATAAGATCAGGCACAAAGCCCCAACCATTTCAAAATGGTTGGGGCTTTTTTAATAAACAATATAAAAAATAAATTAAATACAAATCAGAAACAATTCGAGAAAAATAGAAAAATTTTTATAAGAAAATTGCATATGATGAAAAAAATCAAAAAAATGGAACAAAAATCTGGAATTTCAGTGAAAAAAAGTTACAAAATAAAGAATTTAGAAGCAAAAAAAATCTTCTTGTTACGCAAATGAAACGCTAGGGCACGTGTAAACAAAGTGACGCATAAATAGAGGGTTTTTTGCCTGAAAAAGATGCAAAAAAATGTTGACATGCTGTGTTTTGAATGTTACAATACTTAAGCATCTCGGTATAGCTATGCGTTTTTGGAGGTATTCACTATGTCAGTTGAGCTATTAAAAGCAGGGGCCAAGCATGTTATTGGCATCAAACAAACTGCTAAAGCCATTGAAAAAGGCACTGCGAAAATCGTCTTTGTTGCAAAAGATGCAGATGCCTGCGTAATTGATCCACTGATTGCCGCTTGCACCGGGGCCAACCTTGTTTATGAAACGGTTGCCTCTATGCAGGAACTTGGCAAACTGTGCGGCATCCATGTTGGTGCTGCCGCCGCTGCTATACTCAAGGATTGATAGGGATCCTTAATGCTCTGCATTAGGATTTTTATAATTATTAAAACTAATTATTTTGGGAAGGAGGTGCCGATATGCCTACAATTAACCAATTGGTTCGTAAAGGTAGAGAGGTCCTTAAGCAAAAATCCACTGCTCCAGCTTTAAAAAATTGCCCACAAAAACGTGGGGTTTGCACTAGGGTTTATACAACAACCCCTAAGAAACCTAACTCTGCGTTGCGTAAAGTAGCAAGGGTTCGTTTGACAAACGGAATTGAAGTTACAGCGTATATCCCAGGTATCGGCCACAATCTACAAGAACACAGTGTTGTTCTTATTAGAGGCGGAAGGGTAAAAGATCTTCCGGGTGTCCGTTATCACATCATTCGTGGTGCGCTTGATACTGCTGGCGTTGCAAATCGTAATCAAAGCCGTTCTAAATACGGTGCTAAACGCGCAAAAGCCGCTGCAGCAAAGAAATAATTAAAACATCACGACTGATTTCTGAGAAGGAGGGAAACACATGCCAAGAAAAGGCCCTGTGACGAAAAGAGACGTTTTGCCGGATCCAGTATACGGTTCAAAACTATTAACTAGATTTATTAATAAGATCATGCTAGACGGCAAAAAAGGTGTAGCTGAAAGCATTGTATACGATGCATTCGACCTTGTCCGTGCTAAAACTGGTAAAGATCCATTGGAAGTTTTCGATACTGCTATGAAGAATGTAATGCCAATCCTTGAAGTACGTGCCCGCCGTGTAGGTGGCGCAAACTATCAGGTACCGGTTGAAGTTCGTGTAGACCGTAAAACTACTTTGGGTATCCGCTGGTTGGTAAATTACTCACGTTTACGTGGTGAAAGAACCATGTGCGAACGCGTAGCTGGCGAAATCATGGATGCTGCTAACAGCACCGGCGCGTCAGTTAAAAAACGTGAAGATACTCATAAGATGGCAGAAGCCAACAAAGCTTTCGCTCACTATCGTTGGTAGGCCAAAAGCTTACTCGTGTTAGGAATTAAGGAGGATTAAAACTAGTGGCCAGACAATTTCCACTTGAAAAAACAAGAAATATCGGCATCATGGCTCACATCGATGCCGGCAAGACCACTACGACTGAACGAATCCTGTTTTATACCGGAAAAACGCATAAGATAGGCGAAGTTCATGAAGGTGGAGCCACAATGGACTGGATGGTACAGGAGCAAGAACGTGGTATCACTATCACCTCTGCTGCGACTACTTGCCAATGGGCAGGCCATCGTATCAATATCATTGACACACCAGGCCACGTTGACTTTACGGTAGAGGTTGAACGTTCTTTGCGCGTACTCGACGGTTCCGTTGCTGTATTCTGCGCTAAGGGCGGCGTTGAACCACAATCCGAAACTGTATGGCGTCAAGCCGACAGATATAATGTACCTCGTATGGCGTATGTAAACAAGATGGATATCACCGGTGCTGACTTCTATAGAGTAGTACAGATGATGAAAGATCGTTTAAATGCCAACGCTGTACCAATCCAAATCCCAATTGGTTTCGAAGATACTTTCGAAGGCATGATTGACTTAGTCAAAATGCGTGCGATTGTATACGGCGATAAATTGGGTAAGGATGAAGAGTTTGTTGAGATTCCGGCTGATATGCTTGAAAAAGCTCAGGAATATCGTCAAATGTTACTCGAAGCCGTTGCTGAAAGCGACGACGAATTAATGATGAAATATCTCGACGGTGGAGATTTCACCGAAGATGAAATCAACGCAGGCATCCGTAAGATGACAATAGCTTGCAAAATGACTCCGGTCTGCTGCGGTTCTTCTTACAAAAACAAAGGCGTGCAACCATTGCTTGATGCGGTTGTAGCTTATATGCCAGCCCCAACAGATATTCCTCCAATCAAAGGTGTTGATCCTGATACCGGCGAAGAAGACGAACGCGCTTCCAGCGACGAATTGCCATTCTCCGCTTTGGCTTTCAAAATCATGACGGATCCGTTTGTAGGAAGACTTGCTTTCTTCCGTGTATACTCCGGTACCCTGGGTTCAGGCTCTTATGTTTATAACTCTACAAAGGGTAAAAGAGAACGTATTGGTCGTATACTGCAAATGCATGCAAATCATCGTGAAGAAATCGATATGGCTTACAGCGGTGATATCGCTGCTGCTGTTGGCTTGAAAGATACAACTACTGGTGATACCCTTTGTGATGAAAAGTCTCCTATTATTCTTGAGTCCATGGTTTTCCCTGATCCTGTTATTTCCGTAGCAGTTGAACCGAAAACTAAAGCTGACCAAGAAAAAATGGGCATAGCTCTTCAAAAACTTGCTGAAGAAGATCCAACTTTCCGTGTAAATACTGATCCGGAATCTGCTCAGACAATCATTTCCGGCATGGGTGAATTACATCTGGACATCATCGTTGACCGTCTTCTTCGTGAATTTAAGGTTGGCTGCACAGTAGGTAACCCACAGGTTGCATATCGTGAGACTATTCGTAAAGCAGTTAAATCTGAAGGTAAGTTCGTACGTCAATCCGGTGGTAAAGGCCAATACGGTCATTGCTGGCTGGAAATTACCCCGCGTCAACCAGGTGAAGGCTTCTTGTTTGAAAACAAGGTCGTTGGTGGTGCTATTCCTAAAGAATACATCGGACCAATCGAAGCTGGTATCAAAGAAGCTATGCAAAACGGCGTAGTTGCCGGTTATCCTATGGTAGATATCGGAGTAACTGTTGTCGATGGTTCTTACCATGAAGTTGACTCTTCTGAAATGGCGTTCAAAATTGCAGGTTCGATGGGCTTCCGTGCAGGTACCCTGAAAGCTAGCCCTGTTATTCTTGAACCTTACATGAAGGTAGAAGTTACTGTTCCTGAAGAATACATGGGCGATGTAATTGGCGATTTGAACTCTCGTCGTGGTCGCATCGAAGGTATGGAAGCTCGCAGTGGTGCTCAGGTTATCACCGCTTTCGTTCCACTTTCCGAGATGTTTGGTTATGCTACCGACCTTCGTTCCAAAACTCAGGGCCGTGGCAACTACTCAATGGAAGTCGATCATTACGAAGATGTTCCTAAAAACATTGCTGAAGCAATTGTTGCTAAAACAAAAGGCACTCAAGCTTAATTACTAAAAAGATTATTTGAGGAGGAAAAAATAATGGCAAAACAAAAATACGAAAGAACCAAACCCCATGCTAATATCGGCACCATCGGTCACGTAGATCATGGTAAGACGACATTAACAGCAGCTATTACGAAAGTATTGGCAAAATCAGGCGGAGCAACATTCATGGACTACTCCATGATTGAT